>Ga0257122_1000166_pt1 | contig 70887 bp, 80 predicted proteins | sample SI106_120metaG_FD_190146 | JGI IMG/M metagenome (GOLD analysis project Ga0257122, IMG submission 190146) | Marine microbial communities from Saanich Inlet, British Columbia, Canada - SI106_120 | ecosystem: Environmental > Aquatic > Marine > Inlet | place: Canada: British Columbia | collected... | reverse complement strand
TTATACACAGGTGATGGTACTAGTGGACAGATATTAACCTCTGGTGGTGTTGGTGTAGCACCTACGTTTCAGACTGCGGCTGCTGGTGGTATTTCTAATGTTGTTGAAGATACTACCCCACAATTGGGTGGCACTTTAGACCTTAATAGTAAAGAGATTAATTTCGGTACTAACACTTGGTTGAAAGCAAACGCACCTTATATCGAGATGGCAGTTGCAAGTTCCTTTAACTCTGTATCAATAATAGATGGCACTTCAACTTCTAATATGTTATTTAGATTTAGGTCTAATGGTAATGGTACTTGTGATGGCTCTTGGACTGGTGGTGGTGCTGACTATGCTGAGTATTTTGAATGGGCAGATGGAAACCTAAACAACGAAGATAGGCGTGGCATATCAGTTGTGTTAGATGGTGAAAAGATTAGACTAGCCGTAGATGGCGATTTACCTATTGGTGTTATTTCAGGTCGTCCTGCCGTAGTCGGTGATGGCGATATTAACAAATGGAAATATAAATACTTGCGTGATGTTTATGGCTCTTATATTAGAGAAATAGACCCTAAATTAGACCAGACTAATTTACCTGATAATAATGATGGTATGCGTAATAAACAAAACCCTAATTATGACAACTCACAAACATATATTTCTCGCGAAGAAAGACAAGAGTGGGATACAGTAGGTCTTATGGGTAAATTAAGAATACGCAAAGGGCAACCAGTAGCACCTACTTGGATTAAGATGCGTGACATATCAGATGAGGTAGAAGAATGGCTTGTCAAATAAGGACTATGAATGGAACAACGAATTGAACGCTTAGAGCAAACAATATCTAGGCGTGATTGCTAGTAAATAGTCCTTATGGTATCTTGCCTTGCACGCATTACGAGTATTTTATAATATAATTGAACCCAATTCATTCCCAGCATCATACTTTTTAAAGATGGTGATAGGATTTCTATGATATTTGGTGCCAGGGTCGAATCTGAAGTTATCTAATTCCATAAAGATATAGTCAATGGTGGGATTAAAACAGAACAAGAGCAATTAGATTAATACTGGCGAATTTCTTACTGAGTAACTTCAAGAAAGGTAATCAAATTCGGCCTTCGGCCGTTTGCCTTGCAGGCAAATTTCCTATACTTATTAGATTTTAATTATTTAATACTTATTAGATTTTAATTATTTAATACTTATTAGATTTTAATTACTTTACCAGAACAGGTGAGGTTTGCCGTATCCTCCTTCAACATAGATCCTGTTAATTCAGGGCCGTTCATTGGGCTCTCATCATATCGCCCTGTTCGGTTTATTTAGATATTTAGTGTCTATACCCACATCAATCTCCGGATCGTATTTAAGTGTATTAAAACAGTTGCCGGTCACTCTAACTTTTGACTTTAGGTGATGGTTCTTACTCAATTTGTATAGTTAATATTATTATAACATATTTATATTGGAAAGTAAACAAAGAATTGATATAAATAAGTATATGAAGACTAATAGTGATGATGTACAGAAATGGGTGATGGAAGCGAAAAAACATAAGAAAAAATCTTCCGGTGTTCGCAGAAAACAATCATTGCATGATAAAGGTATTGATGCATGGATTAATTGGAAAAAATAATATTGTATAAATATTATTGTAAAAAATGCATTTTACACAACAACAAACTACTTAATTAAGGAGAAATAAAATGAGTGAATTTTCAAATTACTTGGAAGACGCAATCTTAAACACTACTCTACGTGGTGTAACTTTAACAGGTGTAACACCATACGTTGCATTATTCGAAACTGACCCTACAGACGCTGGTACAGGTACTGAAGCTGCAACTGCTTCATTCCCTGCATACACACGTCAAGCAATCACATTTAGTGATCCAGCTGGCGCGAACACTACTTCAAATAGTGCTTCAGTTTCTTTTTCTGCATTTGATGGTGCTTCTGCAACTACATACACACACGTTGGTATTTATGATGCGTCTACTTCTGGTAACTTACTTTACCATACGCCTATGAACTACAATAAAACATTGACTAACGGCGACGTTATCACGTTTACTTCTGGTTCTGTAACAGTAACAATTGACTAATATTTGTTAATTGATGAATAGAGGGACTTCGGTCCCTTTATTTTTCATATAGGATTCTAATGGCTAAACTTCAATCGGTAGCAGACTTAAAAGCATATGCACTACGCAAACTGGGTTCACCAGTAATCAATATTGAGGTAGATACGACTCAAGCCACTGACCGAATAGAAGATGCCATACAAATGTTCGTTGAGCGCCATTATGATGGTGTTGAAGAAACATACATAAAAATTACTACATCTGCGACAGATGTTACTAACGGGTATTTTACAATACCTGATAATATAGTAGCAATCACCGCTTTGCTGGAACCAAACACTGGCGGAGCCAATGGTGAATCATTCATGGACGCCGAATGGCAGTTTGGTAAAGCCACTATGGAAGACCTGTTGAGCGGTACACCATCTTCAGAGACTTTTACTAGTTATGAATTGACCCTGCAATATATCGAACTAATGAATCGATACTTTACACCCGCTAGGCATTTCACACATAATAGAGCGACAAATCAAATGTTTGTGCATGGCACAACTTTTGTTGATGGTAATACATTTATTATAAAGGGATATAGAATGGTAGTACCCGATGAAGGTACAGGCTACGCTATTGACTTATTTGATGACGCTTGGTTGAAAAAGTATACCACCGCGCTCATTAAACAACAATGGGGCTCAAATTTATCTAAATATGAAGGAGCTTCATTACCTGGCGGTGTTAGTACACGAGGTCCAGAATTATATTCAGAAGCTACGGAAGAGATTAATCAATTACTTGAAGAGTTTTCGGCAACTTATGAATTGCCGTTAGACTTCACTGTAGGGTAATGGCCACTAATCCACACGTTAACTGGCAGTCCGCGACTAACGAACAAGACCTACTTCATAATCTAACCACAGAATTTATTAAGATGTGGGGAATTGATGTGAAGTATATTCCTCGCATACTTCAAAATGAAGACATCATCTTTGGTGAAGATACTATTTCTAAATTTGAAGTAGTACATGATGTGGAGATGTACTTATCATCATTCGATAACTTTGAAGGTGAGGGCGATATGTTCGCCAAGTTCGGTCTTGAAATTAAAGACAGAATGGAGTTGATTATTAATCCTAGAGAATTTACATCTCTTACAGGTGTTGATAAGCCCCTTGAAGGTGATTTAATCTACTTCCCATTCAATGAAGGGGTGTTTGAAATTACTTTTGTTGAGCATGAGAATACATTCTATCCTTTAGGCACTATTGCACAATTTAAGATTCAAGCCGAATTATTCCAATACTCTCAAGAAGAGTTCAATACAGGTATTGCTAAACTTGATGGGCTTGCAGATGCTGCCAATAAGATTAAGACAACATACGGTAATTGGTTGGCGGGTTCAGAGCCACCGGTTGGTACTTCGGATTGGGTTAAGAATACATCTTATGATATTGGTGATACTATACACCCTACATCTTCCGGTATATGGACTGGCTTATATTATACCGCAGTTGCTAAGACTGGTTTAGGTATGAGTAATATCACTGAACCGGTATGGCCTACCGGGGCAGGCTCCACCGTAGCTGATAATGAAATCAATTGGGAGGCGAGCGGTTGGAATACAGAATCCGACGCGTTTGAGTTCCAAGGTGATGATGTATTAGACTTCGGCGAGACTAATCCATTCGGGGAGGTTTCGTAATGTTGGGCACTAGTTTTTATCATTCTCATATGAAGAATGTTACTGTAGGTATCGGTACACTTTTTAATAATATTCACCTTCGTCGATTCGATAAGAATGATGTTATAATAGATGATATTAAAGTACCTGTATCATATGCTAGTAAACAAAGATTCCTGACGAAATTAAGAGACCAACAAACCGCTTCTGGTGTACAGACATTTATTCCAAGAATTGGCTTTACAATGGATGGCATATCATATGACCCAAGTCGTAAGATTAATTCTCATGGAAGGATTACTACCGGTCAACCATTCAATGCCGACACACGCAAGCACGTTTATAATCCAGTCCCATATGATTTAAACTTCTCTGTGTCGATATATACAAAGAATACAGAGGACGCTCTACAAATATTAGAGCAAGTTGTCCCATTCTTTACCCCAGAATTTAATTTAACATTTAAAGAATTACCAGAAATTGATATGATACGCGATATACCCGTAATACTCGACAGTGTGGGTATGGATGATCTATGGGAGGCTAATTTTGATGGTGGTGACTTGCGTTCAATCGTATGGGATCTACAATTAACGGCGAAGGCGTGGTTCTACCCACCAGTTACTGATAAATCGGTTATTAAGAAAGCTAAAATTCAATACTTTGTATTTGGTGAAGATGATCCTGATGATACGGACGCTTGGTTTACATCAAATGACGTTGAGGCTAAATTCTCTGGAGCGGCTGCTATGATTGCAGAGGCGACCGTTATTTAATGCCAACTCAAGTATCTACTCATATAGTAGAGGTATCCCCGCCCAGCGCAGATTCTAATGATGAATGGGTAGCGGTATATAGTGGCACCTCTGGTGTGGCACACCAAGACTCCCCTTACGCAAGACCCACCCTAAGAAAGAAAGTAGCGGCCGCAGTAGTTGCTGCGACGGTTGGTGCTTCAGTATTTGCCGTACAATATTCCGTAGATCCTATGGATGCCAATAGCGATAGTAATTATGAAGTAGTGACGGAATACTTATTACCCGATGGTGCTATATCATCTGCGGCTAATATGTATGCAACAGCATCGTTCAGTGTTATTCCAGGCATCCAAGTACTTGCTGGTAGTAACACAGTTGTGGCTGGTGGTGAATTAAGTGCCTCCGCTTCAAATATATCTAATGTTAATGTATCGATAACAGCGGATGCTGCTATTGTATCCGCCACCGCTATAACTGGTGAAGGTGCAGGTGTTATGGCCGGTGACGCTTCAATGAACGCGCTTGGATCAACATTTAAACTTGGTTACTCCGACGTTGTTGTAACAGCAACACTTGATTCAGAATCTAATATAAATAATTACTCATCATTCGATGTAGTCGCGATTGGTGCTATATTCACGGATGAATCTATAATATCATCCACCGCTTCATTCATGGTAGGTTCTGCTTCAATGGATGTCAATGCTGGTGTGGTGGTAGATTCGGCTTCCGATATATCGGGTACCGCCACCGCCACTTCTGAATCTACCCTTGCTTCCTCCGCTTCAATGGATGTTGTTGCCTCTGGTTTAAGTATATTTGCCGGTCACACAGAAGAGTTTGGTTTAGGTACAATCACAGGCACCGCTTCACTTGAAGCAATGGCAAGTATAGAGGCATTTAATAGTATTGCATTTACCGGTGATGTAAATCTTATATTCGATGCACTTATATCGACACCTGCTTACGCCGACATCTCTGGTACAGGTTTAATTACCTCTGAATCAAGTGTAGAGGCATTTAATTCACTCGATGTTACCGCTTCCGGTGTGATGATAACCGCATCCGCAACAACAGAAGATGGTGCTGGTATAGTTGCAGGTTCTGCTCTAATGACTTCAGAGCCTATATTAATTAGTAATTCTTCTTCCGATGTAGTAGCTTCAGGCTTAATTGTATCGGCCGGTTACACTGACCAATATGGATTATCCGTTGTAGGTGGTTCTGCCACCGTCAATGTTATTTCCACGGTTGATAATTATACTTCTTCCGATATAGTAGCTTCAGGGCTTGCCGTAATTGCTTCTTCTGTAACAGAAGATGGTGTTGGTATTATAGGTGGTTCTGCCACCATGACTTCAGAGCCTATATTAATTAGTAATTCTTCTTCTGATATAGTCGCGTCTGGTCTTACAGTATTTGCCGGTCACACAGAAGAGTTTGGTTTAGGTACAATCACAGGCACCGCTTCACTTGATGCTTCGGGTATGGTTGAAACGGCGTCTGTATCTAATATCATTGCCGGAACAACTTCAGTTACTTCTGAATCTAGTATGACCTCCGCTTCTACAATGGATATTACTGGTTCATCCTCTATCATCACTCGATCGGTGGTGGAGAATAATTCTATTATAGATATTGTTGGTAATGCGGTATTGAATATTATTGGAATATCATCTGCATCTGCTTCTTCTGATATTGTTGTAGAGGGTGGCGCGGTATCTGCAATATCTGTTTACGCGCATGGTATAGCATTTAATGTTGCCGGTGCTACTATTGATGTTGAACCTACGGTAGAGGGTATAGGTTCTTCCGATGTAGTCGGTTCAAGTTCAATCTCTACAGAGCCTATGGTTGAATCATTCAATGCATTGAATATATCTGGTACAGGTTTAATTACTTCTGAATCAAGTGTAGAGGCATTTAATTCACTCGATGTTGTAGCCTCTGGCGCGGTTATATCCGCCGCCGGTGTTACTGTTGATGGTGCTGGTATAGTTGCAGGTTCTGCTTCCATGACCTCTGACGCAGTGATCGCCGCACCTGCTTCATCTGATGTTGATGCTTCGGCATCCATTATTTCAATTGCTTCTTTGGAGGCATTTAATTCTGGCTCAATTGCCGGAACTTCTTCTATTACTTCCGATGTTATTACAATCGCTAATACTACATCGGATATTATTGGTACTGCAACTTCTTCTTCTGAGAGTGTTGCGGCCAACGCAGGTTCGTTTGATGTTGTTGTTGAAGGTGCTACCGTTACAGGTGCCTCATTATTTGCCGATGGTGTTGCATTCACCGCATCTGAGGCTACTGTAACTTCTAGTTCAATTAATAATTCTTCGTCTTCATCTAACATTATAGTCAATGGTGTAATTACATCAACCGCTACCAATGAGGTATCGATCACTTCAAATATCTCTGGTTCAAGCTCAATTGATTCCACCTCTGATGTTGAACATGACGGCACCATTACATTGTCTGGTGCAGGCGCATTTAATTCTGAATCAAATACTGAGCATTTACCGATATCTAATATCTCTGGTGCTGGATTAATTACTTCTAGATCTATCGTTACATTAAGTTCTGTATCCGATATGATTGGTTCCGCTCTAATGGATGTAGCTCCTTCTGTTGATAATACAGGCGCTGCGGATGTTGAAGCTTCTGGTCTTACAGTATCGGCTGGTCACACCGATCATTACGGTATATTAAGTATTGGTGCAAATCTTGGTATTGAATCCATAGCAACGAATACCTCTAATGCTTCTATAGACGCGACAGGCACAGTCATAGTATCGTCTACGGCAGTGAATAATGCCCACACTACGGTTAACATTACCACCACAGGCGCGACTATCACTACATCTGAAGTAATACAAAGTGGTGTAGCCGTTCACGCAGGTACTGCTACAATTACTTCCGATGGTGTTGTTACTAATTCTGGTACTGCTGATATTACCGCCACCGGCGCGACTGTAACTCATGGTGAGGCTGAACATATAGGTGTTGGTATAATTGGTGGTTCTGCAGATATTGAAGTTGAACCTATAATAACCAACAATGCGACCTCCGATATAGACGTACAAGGTTCTATTACATCCGTGGGTATGATTATATCCTCCGCAGAATCCGATATAGTCGCCACCGGCGCGACGGTATCACATTCAGAAATTGAACATATAGGTGTAGGTATCATTGGTGGTAATGCTCTAATGACTTCATCTCCTACTGTGGATAATGTAGGTTCTGGTGATATTAATGTCACCTCTCTAATTGAATCTGAATCTAATGTAGACTTCGCGGGTACCGGTAATATTATAGGCTCAAGTATAATTACTTCTGAATCTATATCAACCAATAATGCTGTTGTGGATATTGTTGGTACTGTTTCTGCAACATCCACTGCTTGGGTTGCAATGCCTGATTCTGCCGATGTTGAAGCTTCTGGTCTTACAGTATCGGCTGGTCACACCGATCATTATGTTACATTAAGATTAGTTTCCGGTAATGCTATAACATTCGATGCCAACTCTGTCAGACACGCGGGTGGTACTGGTGATATGGTTGGTTCTGCGTCTGTTGTTGATTCTGGTTCTTCTGTACTACCTGGTGCATCTTCCGATATTACCGGTTCATGTACAGTTACGGCTCTTGGTGGTTTCTTATTAGAAATGACTAATGATCACTTAACAGATAGAAATGGTGTTTACATTACAGATGTAGATGGCAATACAATGGCGTTCAACGCTGTTACTGAATCTGCTGGTTCTGCATTAATTGAAGCTGATAATGATTACATCGCGGCCGGCACTGGTGATTGTGTAGTTAATGCTACAATGACCTCTGCACCGGTGGTTACTAACAATGCGTCTTCCGATATGGTCGCGTCTGGTTTAACTGTATCGGCCGGTCACACCGATCATTACGGTATATTAAGTATCTCTGGTGCATCATCTGCTGAATCATACACATCAGTTGAGATATTTGGTGATGGTGATATTGTTGGTACAGCAACAATAGAGTTTGATGCAATCATTGAATTCGCTGGTACTGGTGATGTGGTCGCGTCTGGTCTTACAGTATTCGCCGGTCATACTGAAAATTACGGTACTCTAAGTATCTCTGGTACATCTACGATGGATAGTGTAGGTAGTACTATTAACAATGCTGTTTCCGACATTATTGTTAATGCTACTGCATCATCTCTATCGTTTGCAACCTCGGCTGGTGAAGCCGACATAATCACTAATGGTGTTACCACCACAGCGGCTTCGACAACCTCTGAAGGTATAGCGTTTAATGGTGGTTCTGCATTAATGACTTCCGATCCTATATTAATTAGTAACTCATCTATTGATGTTACTGCCATAGGCGCCACAATCTCTGTTGGTGAAGTCGAACATATCGGTGTTAGTATAATTGGTGGTGACGCTACCATGACTTCTGATGCCGGGGTCGAATTTGTAGCTTCTTCTGATATTAGTGTATCAGGTTCTATAGAAACATCGCCAATCAATGTAGCGACAATTGATGTTACCGATCTTGTTCTCGAGAATGGCGATAGCCTAATTGATGAGAATGGTGATAGTATAGTCATTGTTCCTGCGGTGATTAGTGAGGGTATTTCTTCCATTGATGTTGAGGTATCTTACACAGCTGGTGGTTCTGCCGACATCATAGCCTCAGGTGCTAACATTGTATTTGGTGAAAGTGTTATGGCCGGTGCAGGTGTAGTCGGTGGGTCCGCTTCCATAACATCAATAGCTTCAGTGGTTAATAATGTAGAGAGTGACATCGTTGTTAATGCTGTTATGGATTCTACATCAATCATGACTGCGTCCACAGACATTGATGTTGAAGCTTCTGGTCTTACAGTATCGGCTGGTCACACCGATCATTATGGTACTCTAGTTATTGTTGGTACATCATCTGCTGAATCTGATTCAATGATCACCGCCAATACAGAATCTGATATTACAGTTTCCGCCACGGTTGAATCTGATTCAATGATCACCGCCAATACAGAATCTGATATTACCGCTTCCGGTGTTATAATTTCAGCGGCTTCGACAACCTCTGATGGTGCTGGTATAATCGCTGGCTCTGCATCAGTAACTTCTAATGCTTCTGTGGTGTTGAACACTACTTCCGATATTGTAGGTTCATCTTCAATGATTACTGAAGCTAGTGTTATTAATAATACTACTTCCGATATTGTAGCTTCATCCACCGTTGACATAACTTCAACTATAGCATCTAATTCTGAAGCTGATGTTGAAGCTTCTGGTCTTACGGTATTTGCTGGTCACACCGATCATTATGTTAATATAAGTATTGTAGGTAATAGTTCAACCGTGGTTGAACCTACTAGCACAATATCACCTACTTCTGATATTAATGTATCGGCCTTAATCTCTTCTGGTCCTGTTACAGTTTCCAACCCTACTTCCGATATTGTAGGTTCTGCTACTGTTGATGCCGATGTTACCAAGGAAGTATTTGTTAATAACTCATTCCTAATCGATCAAGATGGTAATAATATCACCGATCATGATGGAAACATTATTGCCGCGGGTGTAATTACAGAGTCTGCAGGCATTGCCTCAATTGAAGCAAATGTTACTAGGGTGGCGGCTGGTACTGCCGATATCATTGCTTCAGGTCTATCAATCTCGGTTGGTGGACTTGAACTTGTGGGTGTTGGTGTAATTGCCGGTGACGCTTCCATGACTTCAGAAGCTTCGGTTAACTTCCTAGCTTCGTTTGATGTTACGGCTTCAGGTTTAAGTGTATTTGCAGGTCATACTGAAAATTATGGTGCATTAAGTATATCTGGTTCAGCTTCAATGGTTTCGGATAGTACTAACGAATTAAATGCTTCATCCGATATTATAGGGTCAAGTTCGGTTGATTCGAGCTCATATATAATTTCCAATGCTACATCTGATATAGTAGCATCGGGTCTTACAATTTCTGCTTCATCTGTAAGCATAGATGGTGTTGGTATAGTGGGTGGTTCTGCCACCATGACCTCTGATGCTGCCGTTGACTTTATAGCTTCTTCTGATATTAATGTATCAGGTTCTATAGAAACATCTCCAATCAATGTAGCGACAATTGATGTTACAGATCTTGTCCTTGAAAATGGTGATAGTCTAATTGACGAGAATGGTGATAGTATAGTCATTATACCGGCCATTATTCATGATGGTGTTTCAACAATTACTGCATCCAGTGATAGAATTGCCGGTGGTTCTGCCGATGTAGTCGCGTCTGGTCTAAGTGTTGTATTTGGTGAAACTATACAGGCCGGTGCTGGTATAGTTTCAGGCAATGCTCTAATGACCTCTACACCTACTGTGGTTAATAACGCTACATTGGATATATCTGGCTCAAGTTCAATCGCTTCAATCGCTTCGGTAATTTCTAATTCTGAATCAGATATTATGGCTTCGGGCTTAATTGTATCGGCCGGTCACACCGATCATTATGGTGTACTGAATATAATAGGGTCTGGTCTTGTAGCAGTGGATGCTACCAACGAAATTAATACTACTTCCGATATAGTCGGATCGGGTGCAATCGCTGTAATCGCCACCAATAATAATGCAGGGTCTGGTATAATCACCGGCTCTGGTATATTATCAAGTTCAAGCGCAATTACCGCCAATGCTGCTTCCACCATAGTTGTAGAGGGTGCACTTGTTTCAATCTCCATGATTGAACATAATTCAATTAGTGTGGTTGCAGGCAATGCTCTAATGACCTCTACACCTACTGTGGTTAATAATACAGTATTAGATGTTGTTGGTTCGGCATTACTTAATATTGTTGGTATAACCTCAGCCAATGCTGAATCCGATGTAGTCGCGACTGGTCTTACGGTATTTGCAGGCCACACCGATAATTATGGCACCTTAGCTTTAACTGGTACAGGTTCGATGGGTGTTACCCCTACTAGTTCAAGACCAGTCATCTCCGATATTACTGGTACTGGTGCATTAGATACAGACATAACGGTAACATACAATGCTGGTGGTGTTATTACCGGTACATCTACTGTTGATGCCGATGTTACCAAGGAAGTATTTGTTAATAACTACTTCTTGACTGATGCTGATAATAATCAACTTGTAGATCATGATGGTAATTACTTCTCGGCCAATACTGTTACAGAGTCGGCAGGTATCGCTACTATAACGGCGAACGTTACTAGACAGGCCTCTGGTACTGGTGATATAGTCGCTACAGGCGCCACCGTATCTATTGGTGAAGTTGAACATATAGGTGTAAGTATTGTTGCAGGTAATGCTCTAATGACCTCTACACCTACGGTTGAATATAAACCTACATCCGATGTTGTAGCCTCTGGCTTAATTGTCTCGGCTTCGTCTGTTACAGAAGATGGTGTTGGTATTGTCGGTGGTTCTGCCACCATGACTTCAGAAGCTTCTGTTGTTAATAATGCGACTTCCGATATTATCGCTTCAGGCTTAAGTATAAGTATTGGTTCTACCGAACATATAGGTGTGGGTATCGTTGCAGGTAATGCTCTAATGACTTCAGAAGCTTCTGTTGTTAATAATGCGACTTCCGATATAGTAGCTTCAGGTCTTATAATATCCGCTTCTACTGTAACAGACTATGGTGTAGGTATTGTGGGTGGTAGTGCTACCATGACCTCTACACCTACTGTGGCTAATAATACAGTATTAGATATCTCTGGCTCAAGTTCAATCTCTTCCAATGCGATAGTAGACTTTAGACCATCTCTTGATATTGTAGGTTCAGCATCGGGTATCGCCAATGTATCTGTAACAACCAACGGTACTGGTGATGTGGTTGCATCTGGTCTAACGGTATTTGCAGGTCACACTGAATTACATGATTCACCTACCTTCACTGGCTCTGCATCCATCACCGCGGCTCCAAGCTTTGTTTACAATATTAGTAACGAAGAGTTCATGCTTGAGAATGGTGATGATCTAGTGCAAGAGAATGGTGACGCTCTATGGATCTCATATGAAGATTCATACTGTACTGCATCCGCCACCGCTGAAGCTACTGTTACTCATATTTACTTTGAAACTACCTACTTCATGGACCTTGAGAATGGCGATGAGTTCATACTTGAGAATGGTGATATACTACATCAGGACGGTGGAACATTCGTTGACGGTGGCTTAACGATTACAGCAAATGTTACAAGAAATGCCTCTGGTACTGGTAATATAGTAGCTTCGGGTACTATGTCTTCAACTTCTGAAGTTAATCATGATTCTAGTACAGAGGGTGCACAATCTCCACTATTCACCGGTGCAATATTTGATCTAGAACCTATTGTTGAAATCAGCGCCACTTCCGATGTAGTCGCGACTGGTCTTACGGTATTTGCAGGCCACACTGAATTACATGATTCACCTACAATGGTGGGTACTGCAACTCTTGCAGCCACTTCCACTGTATCAAACTCTGGTGTAGGGGCAATCTCTGGTACATCTACAATTGATGCAAGGGCCGGTCATACAATAACACCTACCTCTAATATCATTGCAGAGGGTGCACTTGTTTCAATCTCTGAAGTTACTTCTTCCGCGGTGGGTGCAATGATAGGTTCTGCCAACCTTGAAGTGATCTCATCTGTTACTAATGATGGTGAGGCTTCAATCTCTGGTGCAAGTTCAATCTCCACTACATCGCTAGTTACAAATAATGCGTCTTCCGATATGGTCGGGTCTGGTACAATTACATCAACATCTTCTGTTGCACTCCCTGCGGGTGGTGATGTAATCGCATCTGGCTTGAGTGTATTTGCAGGTCATACGGATAATTACACATTCGTTGATATGAGTGGTAATGCTCTAATGGGTACTACATCATCTACTACTAATAATGCTATTTCCGATATTGTAGCTTCATCCACATTTGATGTACAGATGTCTGTTGACTTCAGAGCTTCAAGTGATATTGTAGGTTCAAGTTCGGTGGTAGGAGCTCCTACCATTGAGGCTATATTAGTTAATGAACCATTGACTGACCAATCTGGTAATATTATCACAGATCAAGATGGTAATTACATATACGCGAGTAATACTACCGAAAGTGCAGGTATAGCTACAATGACTACCGCGGTGATTAGATATGCTGGTGGTTCTGCCGACATCATAGCCTCAGGCTTAAGTGTTAGTGTAGGTGAAGTTCAACAGAGTGGTGCTAGTATAATTGGTGGTTCCGCCATCATGACTTCTGCACCTGCGTTGGTTAATAACGCTACATTGGATGTTACGGCTTCAGGCTTAATTGTATCGGCCACTCACACAGAAACGGTTGGTGTAGGTTCAATCTCTGGTTCCGCCACCATGACTTCAATAGCTTCAGTTGTTAATAATTCTGAATCAGATGTTGTGGCTTCAGGCCTTACAGTAACAGCAGGTCATACGGATAATTATGGTGTAGGTCCTATCGTTGGTTCCGCCACCATGACTTCAATCGCTTCGGTAATTTCTAATTCTGAATCAGATGTTGTGGCTTCAGGCTTAATTGTATCGGCCACTCACACAGAGATGGTTGGCGTGGGTATAGTGGGTGGTAGTGCTCTAATGACCTCTACACCTACTGTGGCTAATAATACTGTATTAGATATTGTGGGTTCTGGCACTATAACATCTGCACCTAATACGGATAATTACGGCATATTAAGTATCACCGGTACAGGCACTGTAGTTTCCAACGCCATTGTTACTGATAATGTTGTTATAGATATTGTGGGCTCTAGTACAGTATCATCTAATTCATTGGTGACTAATAACACTGTATTAGATATTGTGGGTTCATCTACTATATCTACCAACCCTACTCTTGTCAATAATACAAATATTGATGTTGTAGCCTCTGGCTTGAGTGTATTCGCCGGTCACACAGATCATTACGGTATATTAAGTATCACAGGCACTGGTACTGTTACTGCTTCCTCTGGTGTTGAGACCAATGATTCAGGTGATGTTACTGTATCTGCCACAATCGTATCTAGTTCTTATATAAATAATAATGTAACGGCCGACATTACATTGAGTGGTGCGGTGGTTTCAATCGCTGAGGTTGAGGCTAGTTCAATATGGACTACCGAGCCATTGAATACAAATGCGTTCAATAGTGGTGCTATGGGTTGGGGTAATATAGACGCCGCAGGCACAGATAATATATTGAATAATTCTGTAATGAATAGCGGTACTTTAGGTTAATATTATGAATGTAAATGAAAAATTAGATGAAGTATTTGGTATACCACCAGATCAAGACATAATGACTTCCTCTCACAAAGAGCGAGGTATTCCAGCACCTGTACAGGTAACTTCAAATCCAGATGATAGAAATCAAGACATAGATTCAGATTATGAGAAGGCTCGTGAACAGCTCCATAATCTTGTAATAAGAGGCAATGACGCTCTAGAAGGTGCTATGAATTTAGCTAAAGAACAGAGTAATCCAAGAGGTTATGAAGTTGTGGCTGGCATGATTAAAACACTCGCCGATACCACCAAAGAACTTCTTAATCTTCAGCAAGATATGGACAAATTAAAGAACGAAACCCCAAATACGGTTAATAATAATCTAAATGTTACATTAACCACTCATGAATTACAGAAGATGATTAATGGTACGTAATACATCAAGTTATTTAGGTAATCCACTCCTCAAACGCTCGGGTGAACAATTAAATTGGTCTGAGGAAATGGTTGCGGAATATTTGAAGTGTAAAGAAGATATTATATATTTTGTAAAGACTCATATGAAGATCATTCACGTTGATGATGGTCTAATTCCATTCGATACATACCCATTCCAAGACGAGCTTATAAATCATCTAAATGATAATCGTTTCTCCATAATCAAGACGAGTAGACAGGTTGGTAAGACCACAACATCTGTTGCATTCCTATTACATTATATATTATTCAATGAGAGCAAGGTTGTCGGTATTCTAGCCAATAAGGGAGCAACATCAAGAGAAATTCTTGGACGACTTCAATTGGCGTATGAGAATTTACCGAAATATTTACAGCAAGGTGTATTGGAATGGAACAAAGGCTCTATTGAATTAGAGAATGGAAGTAAAATCATCGCCTCTTCTACAAGCTCAAGTGCTGTTCGTGGCTTCTCATTCTCTACATTGTTCTTAGATGAAGCGGCTTTCATTCATGGTAATCTATTTTGGGAATTCTGGGATTCAATTTATCCTACAATTTCATCTGGTAAGCATACTAAGATTATAATGGTATCTACCCCGAACGGCATGAATCACTTTTATAAGTTTTGGAATGATGCTCAAGAAAAGCGTAGCTCATTTGTACCATTCGATGTGCATTGGAGTCTTGTGCCAGGTAGAGACGAAAAATGGAAGAAAGATACTATTGGAAATATCGGTGAAGATAGGTGGAGACAAGAATTTGAAGCGGAGTTTTTAGGTACTTCCAACACGCTCGTGAATGTAAATACATTATCTAGTCTATCATATAAATTACCGGAATTCTTTTCCAATGATATTTCATACTATAAATACCCGACGAAGGGTAATACATATGTAATGGCGGTGGATGTGTCCTATGGTAGAGGCCAAGACTATTCTACATTTTCTATAATGGATATTACTCAATACCCGTTTGAACAGGTCGCTACATATAGAAGTAATAGTATATCACCATTATTATTCCCGTCCATTATACAAAAGGTCGCTTTAGATTATAATGAAGCCTTCGTATTGGTGGAAAATAATGATATTGGTAAAACAGTCACTCAAGTACTGAACTATGAACTTGAATATGAGAATTTAATATCCATTGGCTCAGTTAAAGCCATGGATATAGGCATACGAATGACCAAGGCTACAAAGTCTCTTGGTTGTTCTATCCTAAAAGATTTGATGGAAAATCAAAAATTGATTATTGTGGACATGCACACTATACAGGAATTGTCTACATTTATTATTAGAGGGTCCTCCTACGCAGCCGAAGGAGGTGCTCATGATGATATGGTGATGAATTTAGTCTTGTTTGCTTGGTTTACCGGGCAATCAATGTTTAAAGAACTCACCGATTCGGATATAAGGCTTAAAATGTATCAAAGAAACATCGAGGACATTGAGGAAATGATGACCCCGTTCGGATTTACCAACGATATTGATGATGAAGATAATACATTTGTAGAAGATGGCTTAAGATGGAAGATAGTTTCATAAAGTCAAAATAATATAAATATATTAAGTAAAACATAAGTTTTTATTTTTAACACTATAAGGAGATAATATATGGGATTTGCTCTCTCACCAGGTGTTACAGTTAAGGAACATGACCTTAGTACTACTATTCCTGCCGTTGCCACTTCATTTGGTGGCATGGTTGGTAAGTTTACTACGGGTCCTGCTAACGACACAACTGTTATCACATCTGAAAACGAATTAGTTGCTACTTTTGGTACGCCAACTAATGACACCGCTGCTTCATTCTTCTCAGCTTCGAACTTCCTAAAGTATGGTAATAACCTTACTATTGTTCGTACTGTAGCTAATGATGCATTAAACGCTGCTTCCAACGGAACGGGCGTTGCAATTCATAACAAAGACGCATTTGACAATGGTAAAGCAGGTTTTGCTGCACCGGCATATGCAAGAAATACTGGCGCTGTAGGTAATTCAGTCACAGTTTCTTGGGCTGACGATCAAGCATTCGCTGCTTGGGCTCACGCAGGATTCTTTGATTCTGCTCCAGATACTGATACTAATCAAGAAATTGCAGTTGCAGTTCTTGTTTCTGGTACAGTTACTGAAACTTACACAGTTTCTCTAGTTGAAGGTAACAAAGACGCGGAAGGCAACAACATCTTTATTGATGATGTTATCGCTAATAAATCAAAGCATGTATACATGATTGCGGCTAATATGCCTACATCAGGTGATGTAGACGAAAGCACACCCGCTGCAGATACTGCAGACTACACGTTAAGTGCTGGTACTGATGGTGCTTCGGCTCCAACTGCTGGTAACTGGACCATCTCTTGGGATTTATTTGCCAACGCCGACACTTTAGATGTAAATCTATTGATTGCTGGTGCTGCTGCTGGTGAAGCACTAGAAATTGCTTCTACTGTTCAACGCTATGTTGTACAAACGGTTGCTGAAGGTAGAAAAGATTGCGTTGCATTCGTTTCTCCACCTAAAGATGAAATCGTTGGTATTGCCGCTGCCACTCAGTTAAGTAACTTACAGGAATGGCGTACCGCTACTGGTGGTTACACTACAAATCATATGAACATTAACTCTTCATACGGTTTCCTTGACGGTAACTACAAATACCAATACGACAAATACAATGACAACTACCGTTGGGTACCTCTTGCAGGTGACATCGCTGGTTTATGTGTATTCACCGACTCTTCTAAAGATGCTTGGTGGTCACCTGGTGGTCTTAATCGTGGTAAAATTAAAGGCGTTGTTAAGCTTGCCTTCAATCCAACGACTGGTCATCGCGATCAAATGTATAAATCTCCTTACGGTATTAACCCGGTTGTTTCTATGCCAGGTCAAGGCACTGTATTATGGGGTGATAAAACAATGCTAACCAAACCTTCTGCATTCGACAGAATTAATGTTAGACGTTTATTTATTGTGTTAGAAAAGGCTATTTCAACGGCTTCTAAATACATGTTATTTGAATTCAATGATGCTTTCACTAGATCACAATTCAAAGGCATGGTAGAGCCGTTTATGAAAGATGTTAAAGGCCGTCGCGGTATGTATGACTTCTTAGTTGTATGTGATGAGACCAATAACACGGGCGAAGTATTAGATCGAAATGAGTTTGTTGCAGATATCTACATCAAACCGGCTCGTTCAATTAACTTCATTACTTTAAACTTTATTGCTACTAAATCAGGCGTTGAATTCAGCGAACTGTTTGGCGCGGTATAATAGGAGAATAAAATGGCATTTAATATATCACAATTTAAAGGCGTCATGAATAAGGCCGGCGATCTATATCGCGGCAATTTATTCCATGTTAACATCAACGCTCCTGGCTTAGGATTTGATCAAGACTTTCAGTTTTTATGTAAAGCGGCTCAAATCCCTGCATCAACAGTAGAGGCGATTGAAGTACCTTACCAGAATCGTGTTGTTAAGATTGCGGGTGACAGAACTTTCGAAGATTGGACTATCACTGTTCTTAATGATCAAGATTTTAAATATCGTCACGCATTCGAACTTTGGATGCAGGGTATTAATCAACATGAAGGTAACAAATCTTTGAAGCCGGCGGATTATAAAGCTCAAATGTCTGTAACACCTTCTAAAAGAGATGATACAGCGATTGGTAGTTATGTATTTGAGGGTGCGTTCCCTACTGCAGTTGAAGCAATCGACCTTACTTGGGAAAGTGGTGCACAGGCTAACGAATATACCGTTACCATCGCATACGACTTCTGGGGTAAAACGTCAACGGCTGGCAACATTGACCAATAATAAAATATAATATATTATGAATTTAATTGAACAATTCGATAGAATGTTTGGTAGTAAATTGTCTAAAAAGGCGGGTGATACCAAAATTGATAATAAGATCTCAACATTCATTGCACCCGATATGGAAGGTGCGATATCTGTTGATGTATCTGGCTTTAGCACTCAACTATTTGATATTGATACGAAGTGGAAAAACACCGCTGAGTTAATCAACCAATATAGAACGCTTGCAAGAACACCGGAGGCAGAAGCTGCCATCGATGATATTGTAAATGAAGCCATTGTTTTTGATATTAATCAGGACGCTGTAAATATTGCTCTCAACCGTCTGGATCAACCAGATAATGTAAAGGAAATTATTACAGAAGAGTTTGAAAATGTTTTAAAACGATTTGATTTTAACTATTCTGGAGATGAATTTTTCAGGAAGTGGTATACCGATGGACGAATCTTCTTCCAAGTGGTGGTAGATGAGGGCAATTTAAAGAAGGGAATAAAAGACCTTCGTTACATTGACTCAAGACTTATTCAATTTATTAAAGAAGTTGAAAAAGAAACTACACCGGAAGGACATGAAGTCATCAAGAATATAGAAGAATACTATCTATATTCAGAGGAAGTTGACGGTATTAACCGTACAATGAAGATTGCCCCTGAAGCAATTGTATACGCTGATTCAGGGTTATTTGAAGGTGATGGTACTGCGGTATCTTATCTTCATAAAGCTATTAAGCCGATCAACCAACTAAATATGTTGGAAGATGCGGCGACCGTATATAGAATAACACGTTCACCAGAGCGTCGAGTATTTTATGTTGATGTTGGTAATTTACCTAAGACTCGTGCAGAGCAGTATCTTAAAAACATCATGAATAAATATAAGAATAAGATGGTGTATGATTCTAATACGGGTAAGATCAAGGACCAACATAACACTATGTCTATGTTGGAGGACTTTTGGCTTCCTCGTAGAGAGGGCGGTAAAGGTACCGAGATTGAAACATTACCTGCGGGTGGTGCGTTCGATCAAATTGATGATATTCTATACTTTCGTAAGAAGGTATATAAGGCACTTCATGTTCCGGCCTCAAGGTTAGAAGATGATGCATCTTATGGATTTGGTAAACAATCAGAGATCACACGTGATGAGATTAAATTTACCAAGTTTGTAATGAAGTTGCGTAAGAAATTTTCTAATATTTTCTACCAGGCTCTTCGCACTCAATTGATTTTAAAGGGTGTAATTAAGAAGAACGAATGGAGAACATTTAAAGAAAATATTGATTTTGAATTTAAGGATGATTCTTTCTTCTCAGAAATGAAGCAAACGGAAATTCTTAAAGAAAGACTGGAAATAATGGACCAAATGGTTGACTATGCAGGCAAATATTTCTCGCATGAATATATTCGTGCAAGTATTCTTCAACAAACTGAAGATGAGATAAAAGATATTGATGCACAGATCAAAGATGAGAAAAATGATGAACGATACAAAGATGAGGATGAATAATGAATATTAAAGATTTAATACAATCGAGTATAACAAACAAGGCTACTGATTTTAAATCCACTTTTGCTAAACTGATGCAATCTAAAATTTTAGATAAAATCGCGGGTGCAAAGGAAGACGTGGGTAAAGTCTTTTTAAATAAGGAAAAATAATGTTAAAATTTAGTGAATTTATGAATGAAGCTTCTGGTGATAAAGAAGCATATCAAAAATTCTTCAATGGTATGTTAAAGAAGTTTGGTGTTAAATCACCTTCTGAACTTGATGACAAGAAGAAAAAAGAATTTTATAACGCAATAGAAAAAGGTTGGGATGCAGCGGATGAAGATTGTGCAGACGATGAAGATGATATTGAAGAAGGTAAATTCGCTTCAAATCTTATCGCCAAAGCATTAAAGATTGCAAAGAAATCTACTGGTGATTTTGACAAAGCTTGGGCGCAAATCGAAAAGATTAAAAAAGGTCTAGCCGACTTTGATGTTGTAGCCAAGGCTCTTAAAACCGCGAATGAGAATAAAAATGATTAATATTAAAGATATTGCTTTATCTATCTTGGAAGAGGTGGACGAAAAGGAGATCAAGAAGGTTGTACGTGGCGGTAAGATTATTAAAAAAGTCAAGTGCAAGGCTGGTTTTAAGGCTAAGGGTAAGAAATGTGTAAAGATCAAAGCCAAAGAACGAATCAATAAGAAAAAAGGTGCTCGTAAAATGGTACGCTCCAAGAAGGGTAAATCACTCAATAAAGCGAATCGTAAGAGAGCCAAATCAATGAAGAAAGCTAATAGGTTGAGCTAATATGAATATACAAGAACAAGTTGAGACATCATACGCTTCTGATATGGAAGTTTATAATAAAATATCTGGCCGTATCGGATATGTAATGTACATAGGTGGTAAAGATGATTAGTTTTAAAGAATTAATGGAAGGCCGTGCAGGCCCTGAATATAAAACTATATTCAAGCTTCTTAAAAAGAAAAAGATGGTGGGTGTTGATTTAAGTGATGGCCGTATCGGCTGGTGCTCAATTGAATCGCTTGATCAGATTGATAGATCGAGTGATCGATTTGTTTGCAATGATCAAGATGGTGAAGTGCATGAATTATCATATGATGATATTGCAAGGGTTTACGAGATATGATTACATATACACAATTAATGGAAGGCGCTAGTGTTAAATCAACTATGTCTGATTTAAACAAAAAGATGTCTTTACTAAAGACCGATGTTAAGGGTGGAAACATTAACGATATTATCACAAGATTGATGTCAATTGAAATCTTCATGGGCAAGGCAATAAAAGATTTAAACAAACTTGTTAAAGAATCAGTTGAATATGAAACTGATTTAGATTCTCTATTTGAAGAAGAGTTGAGAGAAGCAAAATGGAAATTAACTTCAATGTCTGCTAAAGATGCGATTAAGAAGTATGGTAAGGATAAAGTAAGAGTTGGGCATCTTAAAATGCGTGACAAATCTACTTCTGTTGAGATTAACGAAGCAGTTTCAATGAAAAATGCAAAAGGTATTGGTTTTGGTAAGAAAGGTGGATACGATAAGTATGTAACACTTGCTAAGAAGAAAAATGCTAAATCATATAAAGATGTATTGAAAGTATTATCACGTGAAGGTTTAGGTAAAGAAGAACTTGACAATGTTGCCGATTATGTAATGAATGCTTTAGGTGAGTCTGTTGAACTTGAAGAAGTGTTCAACCAAGCTCAAATGAAAAAAGCTATTGGTATTGCACGCAAATCAAGAGGTAACTATGACAAAGCCTATGCTGAAATCGAAAAGATTAAGAAAGGTTTAGGTGATGAAGATATTATTGCTCATGTATTAAAGAAAGCCAATGAGTCAGTTGACATTGAAGAAGGGTTTCGAGTGGTTGGTGTTACTACTTCTGGTGAGAAATTTAAGTCAGGTATTTTGAAAACTCAAAAAGATGCTGATAACAAACATTGGAAATTGACTAAAGCAACAGATCTGCGTGGCAAAAAAGTTTATAAGTCACTTAAAGTTGTTAAAGAATCAATTGAACTTGAAGAAGGTGCTAATCTACAAATCTTCAAAGATAGTGGATATACAATGCAACGTAATGGAAAGGGTTCCACTTTCACAATTTTCTACGGAAAGAAAGCAGTTGCCCATGGTCAATCAAAAGGTGGTAAAGTAAACCCAGCAACTGTTAATAAAAATACTACATTGACTTGGACTATTCCGAGCAAAAATAATATGACTACTCCATTGAGTGGTGTTGATGCTGTAAAATACCTTAAAAAGAATTTAATTGAATCTGTTGAACTTGACGAAGCATACGACAGAGGTTCTATTCGTGATTTTAAAGTTGGTGATAAAGTAAAATTCGTAGATGATAAATCTAGTCACCATGGGCAAACGGGAAAAATAACTAAATTGATTGGTGGTATTGGCGCAAGACAAAAAGCTCATGTTAAATTAGATAAAACAAAGAAAACAGTAATTGATATTTTAACATCAACTGATTTAATTAAAGAATCTGTTGAGATTAACGAAGCAGTACTTGATGAAGGTGTTTCGTCAGAGGCTAAGTCTGTTATGAGAGAAATCAATAAACATCTGAAAATTCTTAAAACTGAACTCAAGACATCTGATGAAAATCAAGATTGGAAAGCTCGTTTGAATAGGATTGAAGGTATCATCGGAAAGGTGAAATGGACCGTAGAAGAATCAGTTGACCTTGAAGAAGGTGTTTCACTTTTAAAGAAAGGAAAATATGAATTAACGGCTGATGGTAAATCATCTGTTGGTGTTACATTATCATTAAGACATAAGGGTAAGCAAATTATAACTGGTACCAAGAAAGATGGTATGTTTATAATGGCATTTGAAAAGCATAATGTAAGAAACAAATTACCTAAAGGTGCTGAAATTGTTAAAAAAGGCAAGTGGATGCATATTGGATTTAAAAAGGCCGATGATGTAATTGCATATGCTAAAGGTCAAGGATTTGTAGCTGACAATAAAGGTGTTGCTGAATCGTTGGTAATGCAATTGGTCGCTAAATTAAAAGAAAAATAAGGAGATATCTATGTTTTTAATTACAGAAAGAGTAGATAAACTACTATCAGAATCAATCATCGATGAGGCGACCGGCAAGAAAGACTGGTTCATCAACGGTGTATTTATGCAAGCCGAAACGCAGAACCGCAATGGGCGAATCTATCCATCTCGTATCCTTGAACGTGAAGTTAAACGATACGACAATGAGTTTATTCAAACTAGCCGTGCTATTGGTGAGTTAAACCATCCACAACACCCTAATGTTAATCCGGAACGTGCTTCGCATTTAATCACAGAATTAAATGCTGAAGGCAACAACTATGTAGGTAAGGCTAAGATTTTAGACACACCTATGGGTAACATTGTTAAGGGTCTTTTGGATGGAGGTGTTAACATCGGAGTTAGTTCTCGTGGTGTTGGTTCACTAAAGAAGAAGAAAGGCGTGAACGAAGTACAAAGTGACTATCGTTTACTTACAGTTGATATTGTTTCCGATCCATCTGCACCTGACGCATTTGTTGAAGGTATTATGGAAGGTAAGCAATGGACTTGCGGAATTGATGGTTCAATTTCGGAATGTGACTGTGAAGCACGGCTACAAGAGCATCAAGATTTTATTAACAAACTTGTTCGTCAACGTAAGTTCGATGAAGATGCACAGTTAAAGATCTTTGATGCTATTATAAACAAATTATAAATTTATTTTTATATAAATATAAAAGAATACACTAACTTAAGGAGTTAATTCATGAAAATCAAAATGGAAGATGGTACTATCCTTGAATTGAAGGAAGGCACATACGTATCAGAAGATGAAGAAGTTTCTTTATCTCTTGATGAAGCTGAAGAGCAAATCCTAGCTGGTAAAGTTGAAATCGTTTCTGAAGCTAAAGCGAAAGCTAAAGCTAAAAAGGAAGCTGAAGACGACGATGACGGCGAAGAAGAGGAAGAAGTTAAAGAAGGCAAAAAATCAAAATCTAAGAAAGAAGCTGATGGTGATGACGAAGACGAAGATGAAGATGAAAATGTCGATGAAGGCAAAAAATCAAAATCTAAGAAAGAAGCTGATGGCGACGACGAAGATGAAGACGAAGATGAAGATGAAGATGATGAAGGCGAAGAAGATGATTCTGATGACGAAGATGAAGATGAAAAATCTGAATCTAAGAAGAAGAAGAACGAAGAAGTTGAATTATCATTTGGTGATTTGGATGTTACATCCGACGTGAATGAAATGTTTGGCGATAATGAATTCTCCGACGAATTTAAAGAAAAGGCTGGAGTGATTTATGAATCTGCCGTTAAGTCTACAATTCGCGCACATGCAGAAAAAATTGAAGAAGGTATGGAAGCTAAGATTGAAGAGTCTGTTCGCACCGGCCTTGATGAAATTACTTCTAACTTAAACAATTACCTTGACTATATCGCTGAAGAGTGGATGGTTGAGAACAAACTTGCGGTTGAATCAGGTATCAAAACTGAAATCACTGAAGACTTTATTAAGGGTTTGCGTACAGTATTTGAAAATGCTTATGTTGATATTCCTGATGAAGCTCGTGACTTAGTTGCTGAGCAAACTGCACGTATCGATGAACTTGAAATCCAATTGGATGAAGAGCTTAATCGTAAAATCTCAATGAAGACAGAACTTCATGAGGCGAATAAAAAAGCAGTATTTGATCAAGTTTGCGAAGATCTTACATATACAGAAAAGGCTAAGATGACTACTTTAGCTGAAGACCTGGACTATGAGACTAACGAAGATTACTTAAATAAGCTTAATATTCTTAAAGAGAACTATTTTAAAACCGATGTACAGGAAGATTCTTCCGAGGCTCCGGTAGAGGCAACTACTGCTTCACCTGACGTTTCCGATTCAATGAGTTCATACATCAGTGCAATTGCACAAATGACTGACAAATAAGGAGAAAACAATATGTTTTTATCAGAAAATGCAGATTCGTTGAAAGAAAAGTGGGCTCCAGTATTGGAACACGCGGACCTTCCAGCAATCGAAGACTCAACGCGACGTGACATCACGACTCGCCTTTTAGAAAATCAACAGGACGCACTACAGGAAGATGCAGTAGTAGCAGGCGGCATGCAGAATTGGGACCCTATCCTAATCTCTCTAGTACGTCGTTCAGTTCCACAAATGTTGGCATATGACACTATCGGTGTACAGCCAATGAATGGCCCCACTGGCCTAATCTTCTACATGAAGAGCTACTACACAAATGCTGCTGGCACAGAGCAATTCGCTCCAGGCGTTAAACCTAACACTACATTCTCAGGCCCTACGGTTACTGCAGATGCTGAAGCTTTAGGTGGATTCGTTAGTGGTGGTGCAGCATTCGCTGAAATGACTTTCGGTATCGAAAAGACTTCAGTTGATGTTAAATCAAGAGCTCTTAAAGCTAAGTACTCTATGGAATTAGCTCAAGACCTTAAAGCTGTACATGGTTTGGACGCTGAAGCTGAATTGGCTTCAATTCTTTCTAATGAAATCTTACAAGAAATCAACTGGGAAGTTATTGATGAAATCGGTACTGCTGCTAAGCCTGGTGCACAAAATGCAACACTTGCTGGTACATTCGATCTTACTGATGTTTCTGACAATGAAGGCGCACGTTGGGGTGGAGAGCGTTACAAGTCGCTTATCACTCAAATCAATAAAGAAGCTAACTTAATCGCTAAGCAAACTGGCCGTGGTGCTGGTAACTTCCTTATCGTTTCTGCTGATATCGCTTCTGTTCTTGACATGACTGCTGGCTTATCTGCACCTACAATGAGTGCATCAATCTCAACTGGTATGCAGACTGACATCACGCAAGGTCTTATGGCTGGTATTCTTGGTGGTAAGTACAAAGTATTCGTTGATCCGTATGCTGCTACTAACACTGTTACAGTTGGTTATAAAGGTTCTTCTGAAATGGACGCGGGTATTTTCTATTGCCCATACGTTCCATTACAGATGATGAAATCACAGGGTGAGGAAGACTTCCAACCACGTATCGGCTTCAAGACGCGATATGGGATGAAGGCTAACCCATTTGCTGGCGGTGCTGGTGCAAACCAATACTACCGTAAATTCACGGTTGCTGGTATCTAATTAGTTCACGCTAGTTAAACTAAGAAGGGACCTATTAGGTCCCTTTTTTAGCGCTGTTGGAAGTTAAATCCCAATTCTTTGAATGATTTTCCTATATATTCTGATTTTAAATATAGAGCCTTTCCTACATTATATGGTGTTATAATCTTATCATTATGACCTCTGCACCAATTATATACCGCCGAGCGAGATATAGGGTGAGTACAATGTTTGGCCGCCTCTGTTGATGTATTATAATCTCCCCATGGTGTGATATAAACACCTACCCAAAGTGATTCAATTCTTTTCTTTTGATGTTCATTCGTTTGCGGCCCGTATTTTTTACCAATCCCAGCTTTACTTAAATTCTTTTTATGTTCTTTTGAGAATGGTTTACGTTCAACCCCTATATGAGCTCGACTCATCTTCTTTTTAGTTTCAGATGATAATAATCTACCACTTAAAGAAGTACTTAAATTCTTTTTATGTTCCTCACTCATTGGGCCTCTAATATCACCACCCGCATTATAATCAAATCCAATACTAGTTTGATTTGCTCTATTGTAATATTGATTATTATTTTTTACATTAAATTCAGCGTGGTACCTAATCTCTTCTTCTATTGCTTCTTCTCTTGTATTATGTGTTGTTAGAATAGTTTTAATGGGCACTTCATTTGGTGTGTATTTAGATGACCCATAATAATCATCTTCATCAATCACACCGTGACATGACCTAACACCATGATATAACCCACCATCCGAATATTCTAAAAGATATGTATAATGATTATCCATATTATATTTATTAGGGCGTTGTTGGAAGTTAAACTAAGAAGGGACCGAATAGGTCCCTTTTTTAGCGCTGTTGGAAGTTAAATCATAATGAATCTGAATCTGAATTAATATCTTCCTCAGGTTTTTCACCAGAAGAAATTAAAGTCCATAGTTCTGAAAAACCATCGATAATTTCATCTTCATATCTCTCAATTGATTTTTCAACCGCTTTGTTGATATTACCGAAGATAGTGAATGCCTTGTAGATATCAACCAATTGTCTTGTTGAAACAACCTCATCAATACCGCCATCATTAAATGTTTTTCTTACAATACCTGCAAAGTTAACAAGATCATCAATAACCTTTTCATCCTTAACACCGAGCATTTCAGCATTTTTGATAAGAATTTTCTTTTCAGTGGCTTCACCGGGATATTTAATAGAAAATGTTAATGGGAATCTATCATTAAACGCTTCATTCAATGTTGTGGTGTTAACATAACGAATGTCGCCATCACCAACACCTTTAGTATTCATTGTAGCCATTACAGTAAATCCGGGTGAAGCATAAACATCTTCATTGATTCGTTTAAGGTAAACATAGCCTTCATCTAGAATACTCATTAAGGTTGATTCACCCTTTTCAGTAAGTCTATCAAGCTCATCTAGGAGAAGGATTGCACCGCGCTCCATGGCTACAACCGCAGGCCCTTTTTCAAAAACTGTATTACCATTCACAAGACGGAAACCACCAAGTAGTGCCTCCTCATCGGTTTGTGATGTTACATTCAATCGGATAATTTCCTTACCCGCCTTGGCCGCTGCCTCTCTAGAAAATAGAGTTTTACCAGTACCCTTCTCACCAACAAGTTTAATTGGAAAGAATTGATTGGATTTTAATACCTTTACAATATCACTGAATTCACCCCACGGGACAAAATCCTTGCGGGGTTTGTGATAAAAGTTGATGGTATGTGTTGATGATACACTCTTCATCGCCGGAGCACCAGTAAACACTTTCTTAGTAGTGTTTACAAGTTCCTCAACAACACCAGGTATCTTATATAAACCTTTCCCAATTCGATTTTCAACCGAAATTGTACCCGATGGTATCATCACTTCATTTCGTGTAGAGATAAGTTTTGCCATTTTTGGTGTCACTTCCAGTGTATTATATTCACTCATCACCAAACTGGCATATTCATTTTGTGTTATTCTTTTCATTATATAGTCCTCACATTTTTTAGGGAAGGATAATTCCTTCATCCTATATACATTATAACATATCCATAGCAAAAGTAAAGTGCAAAACCGTATTTATTTTTGTTTGAATGCCTTTTTTATTTTGTATATGTATATTATATCATACTATACGGAGGAAGTACAGTGCAAAACCGAAAAGAATAGGGATACCTTCTGGTATCCATTAAGGGATATGGAAATATATCCACAAAAAGATGATGGTAGCACTGTACAGAACACGCATAGTATGATATAATATACATATAAACAATTGAAAAGGAAATAATTTATTAAAAAGATTTACATTTGCACTTTACTTTGACTATAGTTATGTTATAATGTATATGTAAGGTTAATAAAGAGGACACACAATATGAAAAAAGATATAATCGCAAAATTACTGGCCCAAGAGAACTTAACAATTCTAAGAACAAATGATGCCACCGCTTCATTCGATGTTAAGAATAGGGTCTTGAGACTTCCTGCTTGGAAGGATATTACAAATTATGAAGAGTTATTATTAAAACTTCATGAAGTGGGACATGCACTATATACACCTTGTGACATGGACCCAGATCACCAGAAATTCTGGGGTGCAATTAATATTGTAGAAGATGCACGCATTGAACGAATGATTAAAGCTAAATATAGAGGTGCCGCCAACGCAATGCGCGAAGGTTATAAAACTCTTATTGAAAAAGATTTCTTCGGCGTCAATGATACTGACCTAAATGAATTAAATATACTCGACAAAATCAACCTACATTTTAAAGTTGGTGATGTTGTCGATGTACCATTAACTGATGAAGACCTTTACTGGGTTAACGAAATTGGTAATGCCACCGATTACTCAGATGTTTTATATATCGCTCACGCATTGCATGGTATTGCCGAAAAACAAGAAGAGGAACAAAAAGAAGAGGAAAGTGATTCACTACAATCTGGTGACGAGAATGGTGGCGAAAATACAAATTCATCACAGGGTGAAAATAATTCGGAAAGTCGCAATGACTCATCACAGGGTGAAAATAATTCGGAAAGTCGCAATGACTCATCACAGGATGATGAAGATATTAATGGTTCACCACAAAATAGTGCGGAGGATAATAATTTATCTAAAACACAACAAGCGTTTGATAATCATTTAAGTGATAAAGTCATTTATGATAAAAAATCATTCGTCTCCGCTTTTATTCCTAAGTCACATAAATGGAAAAATATTTTTGTGAGTCATAAGAAATTTTACAAAGATCTTAATTTAGAAGATTTCGGTTCACCTGAATTGGATGCAGAATTTACTAAATTTATGAATAAATCTAAAAATGGTGTTTCATTCCTAACTTCAGAATTTAATAGAAGAAAATCTGCCAAGGATTATCGTAGATCATATTCTGCACGGTCCGGTGACCTCGATGTTTCTAAGGTTTGGCAATATCAATTTTCGGATGATATATTTAAAACAAGTACTGTATCACCTACTGGGAAAAATCATGGATTTATTATGTATGTAGATTGGTCTGGTTCTATGACCGACAAGTTATTTAAAACTGTGAAACAAACCCTGAACCTCGCTCAATTTGCTAGAAGGATTAATGTACCGTTCGAGGTTATTTTATTTTCAAATTCATGGAATAAATTATATGATGATGATGGCGAAAATGCATATAAACCACCTGAAGATAATATTGAGATTGGCCAATTATGCCAGAATAGAAATCAACGCGGGGTGAATTTGTTACAGGTATTATCTTCAACAATGACTAATAATGAATTCAGAGAGGGTTCTAAAAAATTATTTTGGTTATCACTTTATAATGGATATAGTAATAGAACTTATGTACCAAAATCTTGGGACAATTATGATAGCAAATATTCATTAAGTGGAACACCATTGAATTCAGCGCTTGTGTATGGTTTATCTTTTGCCGATAACTTTATTAGGAAAAACAGAATTGAAAAATTGAATGTAATTGTTTTAACCGATGGCGAAGATATAGGTTCATTTGAAAGAATTGAATCTGATGATCAATATCAAACTTGGAGTGATGATCATCTCACCGGTTGGTATAATAGAGATGCTGTTGTTGAAATTTATGATAGAAAAACTCATAAAACTTATGATATAACGAATCCAAATGGACATTATGAGAATAATGTCGAGTCATCGGATATTACCGGTGCTGCATTGCAGATGTATAAGGATAGATTTAATGCCACAGTGACTGGGATATTCATTGGGTCGAAACGTGATTTAATATATCACATGAATAGAAAACTGGGTCATGACCAAGAAAAATTAAGATTATTGAAAAAAAATCTTAATAAGGATGGATTTATCCCATTCGATGGTGTTGGGATGGACACAAATTTTCTTGTGACTTCGGGTGAACGGGCCCGTGAAGAGGCGATGGAAAAACCTAAGGTTAATAAGGCGGGCAATATTACCAAGGCCGCATACGCCAACACATTTAAAAGGTCTTTGAACTCAAAGGCGGCGAATAAAAACATGTTGAGGGAATTATCCAAAATTGTAGCTTAAAATCAAAAAGTGTGTCCTCACTTTCCCCACCTAACGGTGGGTTTTTTATATAAATAGTATATGAATATTAAAAGGAATACATAATGGCTAGTTTATTTACACCAGATGAATTTAACACCGCACGACCGAGTAATTATCAACTTGTATTCCAACGTCTCCCGGGTGTTACATTTCACCTTCAAACTGTATCGCTTCCAACGGTGACAATTTCAGAAATTGATGTTCCAAATCCTATGGTTGAAATGCAGGTTCCGGATGTTCATATCAATTATGATAATTTAAATGTTTCATTCCTAGTCGACGAAGGCTTCTTTAACTGGAATGAGATTCATATATGGATGACCGACTTCTGGAACCCAGAACGTGGCGGCATTACTTCAAATATAAATGAGTTAATGACCGACGCGACTCTACATATTTTATCAAATAATGGCAATCCTCTAAGAGAGATTGTTTTTCATGACTGCTGGCCTACTTCTTTATCGGCCGTTGAAATGACTACTATGGCGGATGCAGAACCAATCATGTGTGATTTAGATATTAATTATACCCATTTTACTATGAAATAAGTTTGTTTACTTTTATGACATAATATGTTATAATAGTAATATTGATGAGGAATATATATTATGAATCTTGACGAATATCAAGAAATGGCAGAAAAAGATTGTGAAATGGATAAGAATAAACTGGACCGAAAGGCCGCAGAAATTCCTGTCATTACCGCTAAATATCTCCGCTTTCTATCCAAAGAAAAAATCAAACTCAAAGCATTGGAACAACAACGTTCTAAAGTCTATCGTAATAGATATGCATATTACGCTGGATATCTTGACGATTGCTATCAATATGTACTACAAAAAAATGAAATAAAGGCTTTCCTTGAGGGTGATCTAGATTTATTGGAGGTCGAGGCACGGGTGGAAGTTCAGAAAGTCATGGTAGATTATTTGACCGAAGTTATCAATACATTAAATCGTATGGGATTCTCAATCAAGAATTGGATTGATTTTAATAAATTCCAGGCCGGTGGGTTTTAGTGCTATATTTAACTAAACATAATGATGTATATATTAGAATAGAAGTTGACGATCCTGGAATCTTGTTTGAATTAGACGATTACTTCAAGTTTAGAGTTCCAGGCTATCGCTTCATGCCAGCATTTAAGACCGGACAATGGGATGGATTCGTTCATCTATTCTCCACTCGTAATAGGGTATTATATATTGGATTGATAAACCATATTGAAAAATTCGCCAAACACTATAAGATAAAATACACCGTATCACCTGAACTAGATGAAGCATTTTCTATTGATTATGAATATGTCACACCGGAGCTTGAACTAAATGTAAAAGGCGTGGGTATAATCCCTTATGATTATCAGGAAGCGTCTGTGCGTTTCGCCATTGAGCGCAAGCGTGGCATCATTTTAGCACCAACATCGAGCGGTAAGTCTTTGATTCAATATCTTATTGTCCGTGAATGGATGAAGAGTGTTGATAAGATATTAATTCTGGTCCCCACCATCTCGCTCGTTAAACAACTATCTTCCGACTTCCTAGATTATTCTTCCACCGATGATGACTTCGATGAATCTATGGTTCATCAAATCTCGGGTGGTAAAGAAAAGGATGCAGAGTCTCAAATATATATTTCTACATGGCAATCAATTTTCAAACAACCTAAAGATTATTTTGATAAGTTCGGTGCCATCATGTGTGATGAAGTTCATACGGCGAAGGCCAATTCCATTACTAAAATACTAGAGAAGTTAAGTGATTGTCCTCTCCGCATAGGCCTTACCGGTACATTATCGGCCGATGATACTAAAACAAATAAATTAGTCCTCGAGGGTTTGTTCGGCCCCGTCTATAATGCTGTTACTACCAAGAAGCTTATGGATGATAAGACCATCGCGCCCCTTAAAATTAAATCCCTACTATTAAAGTATGGCGAAGAGGATACTAAAAATTGTAAGAAGCTTAATTATCAACAAGAGATAGACTGGATTGTTACTCACCCGGCACGGAATGAATTCATAATTAGACTTGCTCTGTTACAGAAAAGGAATACTCTTATATTATTCAATTTTGTTGAAAAGCATGGAAAGGTATTATATGAGATGATTAAAGACGCTGAATCAGAACGTCCAGTATACTTTGTATCTGGAGAAGTTGAAGCTGATGATAGAGAGGAAATTAGACGATTGACTGAAGGTCATAGTAATGCTATCATCATAGCATCGATGGGTGTATTCTCCACCGGTGTAAATATTAGAAATCTCCATGTAATGATATTCGCCCACCCAAGTAAGTCTCGGATAAGGGTGCTACAGAGTATTGGTAGAATCCTGCGTAAATCCGATAATAAAGACACCGCGATAATGTTCGACCTCGCGGATGACCTCCGCCATAAGAAACATAAGAACTATGGATTGAAGCACTGGGAGATTCGAATTAAGACCTACAATGAACAAAAGTTTGACTACGAAATATCAAAAATACGTTTACAATAACCCACTTTTATGTTATAATATAATCATATGCCAAAAAAATTAAAAACAAAAACAAAACCAAATCCCGCCCACTATATAGACAACAATCTCTTTTTAGAGCAGATGTCTACATTCGTGGATGAATGTGCAATATCATTTGATAAGGGGGAGAAGAGACCTATTATATCGGATGAAATAGCCATATCATTCATGAAAATTGCCAGGAAGTTGGCGAATAGACCTAACTTCATTGGATATACTTGGAGAGAGGATATGATTTTAGACGGTATTGAAAATTGTATTAGATACTGTCATAAGTTCGACTATAATAAATCAAAGAATCCATTCGCATATTTTTCTCAAATCTGTTTCTTCGCTTTTTTAAGAAGAATCGCTCAGGAAAATAAGCAGATTGATACTAAGTCTAAGGTATATGATACAAAATTAGACAACGGGGGTTATTATCACCTCGATAAACAAGACGCGGGTGATATGAAATATTACTCTGAACACGCTCCTTTAGAGCATTTTAATAGGGAAATTAAATGAATGTAATTAGTGAATATTATAAAGATGATGATAAAGCGATAGTCCATAAAGATGGGAAAGACTTCTGTATATCATTCGTAGATTATAATGGTATGGAATATGGTTTTGAACGATTTGTTGGTAAATCAATATATTATGTAGAAGATGCTGGTGAAAACTGGGCACTGGGAGTTAAGAATGACGTTAGGTAATTTAACAAAAGAACAAATGGCACGTATTATCTATTCATTGGATTTTACTATGAAGAACGATCCGACCGGTATTGCTGGTATAAGGGAAACCGCTCAATGGGTTCAACTTCAACGAGATGAACAACAGAAGGGCGGCCCCTGGAAAAAGAGATTAAGAGAGGCCGGCTACACTATATGAAGATAGCTTTAATTACCGATACACACTATGGCGCTAGAGGTGATAGTGCTCTATTCGCCGACCACATGGAAAAATTCTATTCAGACATTTTCTTTCCATATCTAGTGGAGAATAATATCAAAGAGATTATTCATCTCGGTGATGTGTTCGATAGAAGGAAGTATGTAAATTTCTATACCCTTAAAAGAGCAGAAGAGATGTTCTTTAAAAGACTTGAAGAGTTTGATATTAAGGCCAATATCAATGTAGGCAATCACGACTCATATTTTAAGACAACGATTGAAGTTAATTCACCGGATAGGTTGCTGGGTAATAGATTTAATATCATTAATGAACCTACAACTATTCATGATAGTATAGATATTATACCGTGGATTTGTGATGATAATGAAGATGAGATATTGGATTTTATCAAGGGTTCTAATTCAAAATATTGCTTCGGTCACTTCGATCTTGCCGGCTTCTTTATGCACTCTGGTATCAAATCACAATACTCATCACGATCATCTCATTTTCTTAATAGATATGAAAAGGCGTTCTCTGGACACTTTCATACTAGAAGTAATGATGGTCATATCCACTATATAGGTTCCCCATATGAAACAACGTGGGCGGACTTTAATGACCCCAAGGGTTTTGCTATATTTGATACCGAGACTGGCGAGCATGAATATATCGACAACCCTATTAACATTTTTGAAAAAGTGGTATATAATAATGGTATAGAGGATATTAATTCATACTCGAATAAGATCATTAAACTATTCGTAAAGAAGAGAGATAGTTTTCCAGACTTTGATAAGGCGGTGCATAAATTAGATAAAGTGGCGGTTGATGTTAATATCATTGAAGAGATTGACGATTCATTATTATTATCGGATGGTGAGATTGAAGACTTTGAAGCGGTGGACACTCTAACATACTTAAGAGGTTGGGTCGAAGGGCTTGAAAAAGAACTACACTCCTCTAAAGATAAAAAGGAGATTAAATCTCTATTGAGCGAAATATATAATGAGGCTTTAACTTGATTGAGTTTAAGAAAATAAAATTTAAAAACTTCCTATCCTATGGTAATACTTGGGCGGAAATATTATTGGACGTGACCGACACAACATTAGTCAAAGGTACCAATGGCAATGGCAAGTCCACTTTCCTGGACGCCATCACCTACTCGTTGTTCGGTAAGGGGTTTCGTAAATCATCTACTTCTGATTTAATCAATAACATTAATCGTAAAGGTCTTATAGTGGAGGTTGAATTCGTCGCCAAGGGATCTGAGTATAAAATCATTAGAGGTCTTAAACCCGCTCGGTTCGATATTTGGGTTGATGGTGTGCAAAGACACAATGATGCTAAGATTAAAGACCAACAGGTGTGGTTGGAACAGAATGTAATTGGTATGAACGATAAATCGTTTAGACAAATAGTTGTGCTAGGCACAGGCAACTATACTCCATTTATGAGACTACCCGCGGGTGATAGACGAAAGGTTATTGAACAACTACTTGATATTGAAATTTTCGGTCTAATGAATGATGTGCTTAGAAAGAAATCAATTGAATTAAAGGTTGATATAAGTGATATGGAGCATAGGATGGCTCTATTAAATACATCGATTGAAACGGATAATAAACATATCGCAGCCAATGAACTTAAGCGTAAAGTGTCTAAAGATAAGGCTCACACTGAAGTAGTTAAACTACAGGCGTTGATTGACCAATTGTTGAGTGATAATGAATCATTAATCCCACCACCCATAGATGGTATAGATGAAAAGAAGGAAAAAATTAGAAAAATTCAAGCACAGACTGAATCTAAAATGAAGTTGAGTAGTAGAAGTATTAAGCTTTTTAATACTAAATCTCAGTGTCCTACCTGCGACCAAGGTATATCTTCTGAATTTAAAGACTATATGATAATAACTCACACAAAGATTAAAAATGAGTCGGAAGGTAATCTAGATTTAATGGAAGATATGTGGGAAGAATTAAATAATGTTGTTTTAGAACATAATAATATTAATTCTAAATATAATACAAATAGTCATGAAATATCTAAATACCAGAACCTAATTGAGTCAATACATAAAACAATGGAAGATATAGAGGGTGATGATGACACTATATTTGAAAAAGAATTAAAAGAAAAGGTCGAGCGTGTTTACAATTTACAGAAAATGTTATATAATTTACTTAATAAAACACGTTTATTTAATGTGATTGAATTAATGTTAAAGGACACGGGAATTAAAACTAGGATTATTAAGAAATATCTACCTGTGCTTAATACAATTATTAACAAATATTTAAAAGAATTTGAGTTTAATATTACTTTGACTTTAGATGAATTATTCAATGAAACGGTAACCAAGAATGGTAGAGAACTATATGGTTATGTCGGTTTCAGCGAAGGTGAAAAACTGAGAATGGATTTAGCAATACTATTTGCGTTCCGGGAATTAGCCAAAATAAAGAATTCGGTATCAACAAACTTGCTGATACTTGATGAGATCTTAGATAGCTCTCTTGATCGTGCAGGGATAGAACATTTCCTAAAGATCATTAGAGGCCAGGAAAACTCTAAGATTTATGTAATCTCTCATAAGGGAGATTTGGGCGATCATTTCAAGCGAACCATAAAGGTAAGTAAGAATGGTCAATTTAGTAATATTTCGGAAACTACATTATGAACTTAAGCAAAAACACAATTGAAATTTTAGATAATTTCACATCAATCAATCCTTCTATTTTAGTCAAGAAGGGCAATAAACTACGCACCATCGCAATTGAAAAGAATGTATTTGCAAACGCTGAAATCGAAGAAACCTTCGACCAAGATTTTGCTATATATGATCTTAATTCTTTCCTTGGCGCGCTATCATTATTTGAAAAGCCAACTCTGGACTTTCAAAAGGGGTATGTAAATATCTCACAGGCCGGTAATTCTTGTAAATACTTCTTTGCAGACCCCGCTGTGATTGTAACACCACCAGAGGAAGATATTTCTCTACCGGATGTTGATATTAAATTTAAACTTCCCCACGCTTCTATTGATAAGTTATTGAAGGCCGCGTCTATATTAGCGGTTGAAGATGTTATCATCAAAAGTAATGGTGGCAAGGTTGTAATGGAAGCGGCGGATAATAAAAACTCATCATCCAATTCATTTACAATAGAGCTTGGTAGTTATGATGGCGAAGACTTCTCCGCTTCTGTGAAGACATATCACATTAATATTATTCCCACGGATTATGATATTGAGGTTAGCAAGGCGGGTATTTCTAAATGGTATAGTAAAGACCGTTCAGTGACTTATTACATCGCAATGACCATTAATTAATATTATGAAAAACAACTTTCTCTGGGTTGAGAAATATAGACCATCGACTATTCAAGAATGTGTTCTACCGAGTAATCTAAAGAATACATTCCAAGAGTATGTAGACCAAGGCGACTTTCCCAATCTATTATTAAGCGGTACTGCAGGGACAGGTAAAACTACCGTTGCACGAGCTTTATGCAATGAATTAGACCTAGACTATATTGTCATCAATGGGTCTAATGAGGGTAGATCAATCGATGTATTGAGAACGACTATTCAGAACTATGTTACCACGGTATCATTCACGGGAAGACCTAAGGTTGTTATCCTCGATGAGGCGGATTATCTTAATGTTAATTCCGTTCAACCCGCGCTACGCAACTTCATGGAAGAGTTTAGCTCAAACGCTAGATTCATTCTTACCGCCAACTACGCCAATAAGATTATTCCCCCTCTACATTCAAGAACTTCTGTAATTGAATTTAAGATCAAGAAGAGCGATAAGCCTAAGTTGATGGGTCAAATAATGAAGAGGCTAATCAACATACTCAATACCGAAGGTGTTGAAGTTGAAAATAATTCCATTGTCGCTAAATTGATTGAGAAACATTATCCAGACAATAGGAGAATTATAAATGAACTTCAAAGGCACTCAAGCGGTGGTGCTCTTAATCTTTCTGTTATTGGTGATGTTGGAAATTCTAATCTCGATGACTTAATAGTACACCTTAAAGGCAAAGACTTCAAAGAGATGCGAAGATGGGTTGGTGAAAATTCAGATCAAGAACCTGATATTCTTATTAGATCTGTATATGAACAATCCCTTGATTTATTAGCTCCGGCTAGTGTACCTGAGGTTATTGTGATGATGAGTGAATATCTACATAAGTTTGCATTCGCTTCCGACCCTGAAATTCATCTTGTGGCATTCTTTGCAGAGATGATGGTAACCGCGGAGTGGAAGAATGGCTAATCCTTTTGATCTAGTCAATGCCATCAACCAAGGGAAGGGCAATATACTAAGAGATGATGAGGAAGTTAAGTATGCGCCGTTCATGGTCAATAAGGCTATGTCTCAGTTTCCTGACACAATCTTTCAAGCATATCAAGGCGATTTGCTAGGCAACCTCCCAGATGAGATCCAGATGGATTATTATGTACACTCCATCCGCCCACGCAAAAGATTTTCCAAATGGTATAAGCCAGTGAAGGATTCCGATTTGGAGTTTTTGAAAAACCTATATAATATAAATAATATATTAGCTATTGAATATTTAAGCATCCTAACCGATGACCAATTATCTCAATTAAAGCTAAAATATAATATAGGTGGATTGAATGGAAACGGAACAGGTGATAAAATGGAGTCCGGAAATCATGGTTGAGGTTGGTTTGAATCACGCGGATGATTTTCTAAAAATTAAAGAGACACTCACAAGAATTGGTATAGCGTCAAACAAAGATAATATATTATATCAAACAGCTCATATTCTACACAAAAGAGGCAAGTACTATATAGTGCACTTCAAAGAAATGTTTCTTCAGGATGGACGACAGTCCAATCTAACAATAGAAGATGTGGAGAGACGCAACCGTATTATTAAATTATTAGAGGAGTGGAGTTTATTGTCCATTGTGTCTGATATGAGCGAACAACCAGTGGCTGAATATAATACATTTAAAATAATTCCACATAAAGATAAAAGTAAGTGGAGTTTAAAACCTAAATATTCATTTGGAGTAGCGTAATGGCAATAGAAAATTTTGACGCAAACGATTTTGACTTCGGTATTTCTTTTGAAGAAGCCGCGGTAACACAAAGTGATGTAGATGCAGTACAAAATAGTGCAGTACAAGACACAGTAATAGCTTCATCGTCTAACATTGAACATAAACTTGATTCAATTCTAGCTCAATTGGATTTTGATGAAGTAAGAGAGGTTGTTGAGACCGCCGCTCAAACTAAGGTTGAAGCTATGGCAAGATTAATTCTTCCATTATTACATAATCTTAAAAAGAGTCCTGAAAAAGATACAATTCGTTGGCCGGGACGAGGCAATGTTATTGATGCACAGATTAAAAAAATAAACGCAATCATTGACTCATAGGGTTTACAAACCTTGACTATTATGTTATAATAGTATTAACAATTGAACATTATATTATATGCAATACACGAATATCCAGCAATGGGGCCAATACATTTACGAACGCGGTATAGATAACGATGGCCACGACTATTCAAAAAAGACTAAATTCAAGCCAACACTATTCACCAACACCCTCAAGGCTAGTAAATACAAAGCACTAATCACTGGTGAAAATCTAATACCGAGAACATTTGATTGTATTCGCGACGCGAGGGATTGGATTCAAGCCGAAAAAGATACCGAGGGTAAATCAATCCACGGTATGGATACATTCTTAATTCAATATATTAGAGAAAGATTCCCAGCCGAAGTTGAGATGGATTTAAGTAAAATTAGAATCTATAATCTTGATATTGAGGTTAATTCTTCCAATGTTGACGGATTTCCCTACCCTAAAGAAGCCGCTTCACCTATCACAGCCATCACTGTTTTCGATGGAAGCGAATATCATACTTGGGGTTTTCATGAATGGAATGATAGAGGGGAATATGAGGGGAGGGTTAACTACCACCAGTGTGGTGATGAAAAGAACCTTATCGCTAAATTTCTGCAATTTTGGACTAATAATTATCCACATATAATTACTGGATGGAATATAGACCATTTCGATATGCCCTACATATATAATAGAATTACCAATGTGATTGGTGAGAATGTGGCTCGGCACCTATCACCATTTAAGATATGCAATCCCAAAGAGAGATTAATTCATAACAAAGATGTTTCTGAGGTTAATATCCTCGGCATCGACTCTCTTGATTACATTGAACTATATAAAAAATATACTTATTCTGCGCAAGAATCATATTCATTAAATCATATCGCTTTCGTTGAATTGGGTGAAAAGAAGCTTGATTATTCTGAGGTGAAGTCACTCGTTGAACTTGAAGAGACTAATTATGATAAATTCATTCGATATAATGTGAAGGATGTAGAGCTCGTGCAAGGCATTGATGATAAGATGAAGCTCATTGATGTGCATGTCACAATAGCATACCAAGCAAAATTAGGTTTTTCCGACGCAGCATCACCTGTTAAGATCTGGGACTCAATTATATACCATCATCTCTGTTATGATAATATCGTTGTGCCCATCAACCGCATACAGGAAAAGGAAGACTTCCCGGGCGCTTATGTAAAAGACCCAATCGTAGGTTTTCATGATTGGATTGTATCTTTCGACCTCGCGTCTCTGTACCCGTCTCTTATAAGACAATTCAACATCTCTCCAGAAACTATTGTCGATGGAGCTATTATCCCAGCCACTGTTGATGAATTCGTCAATGGTAGTATAGATACAACTGAAGCTATAGATAATGATTATACTGTAACGGCCAATGGGCAGATGTATAAGAAGGGTGAACAAGGGGTGCTGCCATATTTGATGGAGTGGTTATATAATATCCGTAAAGAAACAAAGGGTAGTATGATTAAGGCGCAGAAAGAATTACAATCATTACAAGATGGTTCTGATGAATATAAGACCACATCTAATCTAATTACACAATTAAATAATAAACAGATGGCGGCCAAAATTCTATTGAACTCCGCGTATGGTGCACTTGGTAATAGATATTTTAGATTCTTTGATTTAAGATTGGCTTCTTCCATTACACTCTCCGGTCAAATGGGGATTAGATGGATTGCCGATAGACTAAATCTATACTTCAATGATATGTTGGGTGATGATAAGGATAGAATAATCGCCATCGATACAGACTCAAATTATTTGAACTTGTCGGATGTGGTGACTAAATATATGGATGGCTATACCACGCCAATGATTGTAGATGCACTGGATAAATTCTGCAAAGATCTTGTTGAACCATACATTAATAAATGCTATGATGAGCTTGCTGTATATACAAATGCGCGTGAGCAATTAATGATTATGGACCGCGAAGGTATTTCCGACAAAGGATTCTGGACAAGTAAAAAGCGATATGCCCTACGCGTACATGATAATGAGGGTGTTCGCTACACCAAACCTAAGACTAAAATTATGGGTCTGGATCTCATTAAATCGAGTACACCCGCTGTGATTAGAAAATCATTACAAGACTCTCTATCAATTCTTTTCGATGGTAATAATGATGAGATGCTCGATTATATTGATGCTGAACATGAAAAATTCAAATCATATTCACCGGAGGCTATAGCCTTCCCAAGATCTGTGAATGGTGTTAGTAAATGGAGTGATGTAGACATAGATGGTATAATAATTCCCAAGAAGGGTTGTCCTATCCACGTAAGAGGTGCAATTATTTTTAATCAACTTCTGAGAAAGAATGATGAAGAGCCAATCGGCGATGCTGAAAAGATTAAATTCATATATCTTAAAGAACCAAATCACGCTCATACGCATGTAATAGCCTTTAGGGATGGAATACCTGAATATTTTGATCTAGAGAGATTTATTAATTATGATCTTCAATTTGAGAAGACCTTTCTACAACCCATCAAAGGTATATTAATAGCCGTGGGGTGGGATTGGGAACGCAAGGCAAGTTTGGAGTCATTTTTCGGATGATGTTCGGTCTATTATTTGTTACCGCCGTATTAGTTTTTCTAAGGGCCTTTCAGAGTCAAAATGTAGTACACGGTCATTATCGTGCCGCGGTGTTTACATCATACGCTATGGCTATAGCCGAAGTGATGTTGGTGTTATATATAATAGACGGTGGTGTAAATACAATTCCGTGGATAGGTTCAGGTGGTGCATTAGGTGTAGTCGGTGGTATGTATTTTCATAGAAAATATTTACAAAAAGATTAAAGTATGTTATAATAGTAATAAAGGAGAAATTATATGAATGAATTATTATCGAGACTAAAAAAGGTCTCAAGTTTGGATGACGCGGCCATATTAGCCGAATCATCATTTTTTGTTAATAAGGATGTAATACCAACAGACATACCTATGATAAACGTGGCTTTATCAGGTAAAATGGATGGCGGGTTATCTTCAGGTTTGACGGTTCTGGCCGGTCCGTCGAAACATTTTAAAACATTATTCGGCATATTAATGATGGCAGCATATCTTAAGAAATATGATGATGCCATCGTCTTATTCTATGATTCAGAATTCGGTACACCCACCGCTTATTTTGAATTATTCAATGTAGATACTAATAGAATTCTACATCTACCTATTAAGAATATTGAAGAACTTAAATTCGATATTATGCAGAAGATCGAAGAACTTAAACGAGGTGATAAGGTATTCATCTTCATTGACTCCATCGGTAATTTAGCTTCCAAGAAAGAAGTTGATGATGCACTCGATGGTAAGTCGGTCGCCGATATGACTCGAGCCAAACAACTTAAGTCTTTATTTAGAATGATTACACCATATCTAACAACGGTTGATATTCCAATGGTTGCTGTAAATCACACATACCAAGAAATGGGCCTATTCCCCAAGGCGATTGTATCGGGCGGTACTGGTGTCATGTATTCTGCTACAAATGTATGGATTATTGGTAGAAGTCAAAATAAAGTAGGCAAGGATCTTAAAGGCTATAACTTCAATATCAACATTGAGAAATCAAGATATGCTAGAGAGAAGAGTAAAATTCCAATTACAGTATCATTCGATGGTGGTATTAATAAATGGTCTGGTCTTCTAGATGTGGCAATGGAGTCTGGTCATGTCATTAAGCCCAAGGTTGGTTGGTATATTCGACCTTCTATAACTGATGATAAATCGTGGAGAGCGAAGGACACCAACTCACACGAGTTCTGGGACCCAATTATTAATGATACAGACTTCCCTAAATGGGTGGAGGATAGATATACTATAGGTACTGTTGATAATGGGGAGTCTGATGAATCCGAATTGGTTGACGATTAATACTAAGTCAAATCTTATAGTTCAAATCAATGTAGATACCGTTGTCATAAAAGATGATGGTGAACTATCGGTGGACACTATGGTATATACAATGGACGGAAGTCTAGTAGAGAACGGTAATTATGATGAAGAGGTTGAAACATCAATCTCTGATTTTGTACATGAAATATTAAAAGAAGAAATGGAGAAATAAATGAGTGAAGTAAAAACATTAAAATTAAGTACAGGTGTAGATATTGTAGCAACGGTGGTTGAAACTGGTGATGTATACACATTAAAAGACGCTATTGTAATGCATCAAGTAGATGCAGGCGATGGTCAATTACAGATAGCGGTATTACCGTTTTTAGCATATTCTGCCAAAACTGAAAGCTTTGAAATAAATTCAAAACATATAATTGTTGTATCTGTGCCAAGTATCGAAATATTAAATCAATATAATTCTGTATTTGAAACTATTGTGACACCTAAGAAACAAAGTATTATAGTATAGTATTTACTTTTAACCTATTTTGTGATTATGAATTCTATTGAAAATGTTATACTCAGTAACTTACTTAACAACCCGGATTTTCTACAACGGACAATAGCATATATCAAACCCGAATACTTCCACGATTTTTCTGATCGTATTCTGTTTGAAGAGATTATAAAATATTCCGTTAAGTATAGTTCGGCCCCGAGCATAGATGCACTGGGTATACAACTAGAGAATAGAGAAAATCTAAATGAAACACAATATGTAGCGGTTACTAGTACACTCGCCGAACTCGGGGGTGACTCACATGAATATGATTGGCTCTTAGATTCAACGGATAAATTCTGTCGTGATAAAGCCGTTTATAATGGTGTAATGGAGGCGATCGAGATCATTGATGATGAGAATGGTCAACGAGGAGGTATACCAGATCTATTAAGTAATGCACTCGCGGTATCATTAGATTCTCATGTAGGGCATGATTGGATAGGTGATATTGATTCTCGATTTGATTTTTATCATAAGACGGAAGAACGCATACCCTGTGATATAGATTATTTGAATACTGCTACTAAGGGTGGTATTCCCAATAAGACTCTTAACATTATCCTCGCCGGTATTAATGTTGGTAAATCTCTGGCCTTGTGTCATCTCTCTGCTTCATATATGGCCCAAGGTAGGAATGTTCTATATATTACTATGGAGATGGCGGAGGAACGAATCGCCGAACGCATTGATGCAAACCTACTCAACATTTCATTGAATGATATTGAAGATTTGAGTAGAGAGGAATATACTTCTAAGTTTAATCACGCGATTAAGAACATTAAAGGTAAGTTGATTGTAAAGGAATATCCTACATCAGGTGCTTCGGTTAATAACTTTAAGGCTCTATTGAAGGAATTGGCGATTAAAAAGAAATTCAAACCAGACGCTATCTTCATCGACTATCTCGGTATATGTGCTTCGTCTAGATTCTCTGGTGGTTCTGAAAATTCTTATCACTACGTTAAAGCTATTGCAGAAGAGTTAAGAGGTTTGGCGGTGGAGAATAATGTTCCCATTTGGTCCGCCGCACAGGTTAATAGAAGCGGTTTCTCCGACACAGATCCAGATATGACCTCCACCGCGGAATCATTTGGTCTACCCGCCACCGCCGACTTCATGATTAGCATGACTACTTCCGATGAGCTATTACAGCTTGGTCAAATCAAATTCAAGGTCTTGAAGAATAGATATAGTGATTACAAGAAGGCATTTGTGTGCGGTATTGATTATCCACATATGAAGCTTATTAATCTAGATGACGCTGAATCCGCTTCATTGACCGAAAATGTTGTAAGCACAATATCCAGAAAGCCAGAGTTTGGTAAAAAGAAAAGGTTCGATGGTATTGTTACATAAAGGATAAATAGATTATGCAATCTTTTATACAACATAATGAGTCATTAAACGAGGGTGGCGCGTTTGGACATCTTTCACACCCCTTCGATATAACACATTTCACATTCTCCGATATGTCGGACATTATTGTCAATGTTTTAGCTGGCAAGTTGGATTATGCGGAAGAAAAAACCGACGGGCACAATTTGATGCTATCATTTAAAGATGGTCAAATCATAGCCGCGCGCTCTAAAACACATTTAAAGAATAATGGTGCAAACGCTCTTGATGTTGCCGGTATGGCCTCTAAGTTCAAAGGTAGAGATAATGGTGACGCGTATGTACAAGCCATGAAAGATCTATACTCCGCCATTATGAAGTTATCATCTTCTCAAAGAGAGACTATCTTTAAAGAGGGTGGTCAATGGATGTCGGTAGAGGTTATGATGCCTAAGTCTGCAGAGAATGTTATTGAATATGGCGTGACTGAACTAAGACTTCATGGTGTGGTACGACATGACTTGGATGGTAAGGTAATAGCTCAAATTGATAAGAAGGCGGCTTCAATGCTTGACGGCATGTTAAGGCAAGTTTCTGCCCATCAACAAGAGAAGTTTCATATTCGTAAGCTATCGGTTGTTAAGCTACCACAGGTTTCTGACTTTAAGAAACAGAAAAGTAAGTATCTCGGTATGTTGAGTAAATATCGTAAGGGTTATGGCGTAGGCACCGGCGACACTATCATAGACGTGCGTAGAGCGTACTTTAATAAATTAATCGATGGAGTTGATTCCAAGAATGAAATCTCTACTGTCATTAGAAACGACATTATAAATCGTTGGAGTAACGTAGATAAGAGTATCAAAATTGTAAGCATTAAAAAGTCTCTTCCCAAACATTTGGTGAAGAGTATAGCCAAAGAAGATAAGAAGTTGATGGAACATATCAAAAATATTGTTAAGCCGCTTGAGATGATCTTCTTAAAATTAGGTGCTGATGTTCTTCATATGATGTCTGATTTAATGACGCTGAATCCAGATAAAGCTATTGTTAAGATACAGAAGGAGATTGAAAAGGTGTCGGCCGCTGTATTGAAAAGTAAAGATAGCAAATTAATAAATAAATTAGGGGTGGAATTAGAAAGGCTAGAAGCACTTGGTGGTTCGAAGTCAATTATTCCAACAGAGGGATTGACGTTCTTCCATAAGGGTGAGCTTATTAAATTGACTGGAACATTTGCCCCTGTCAATCAATTACTGGGATTAAATTTCAGATTATAGAAGGTGATTTAAAAACTAAATATGAAGACTTTTAAACATTATATTAACGAAGCCAATCTAAGTATTGCCGATCTAAATAAAGAATTATATAGATGGAATAATTTCAAAAATAAAATTGAAACGGGTGACGCTTTTGCTACTACAAAAGGTGGTAGTATTGTATTAGATAAATCGGTATTAGATGGTGTAATTGATCCAAGTGATATTAAAGCATTAACTTCTAAAGGTAAAAAGGTTACTTGGTCTCAATTAGAAAAAACACATGAATTTGGTGGTGGCGGTGGTGGTGCCGACCCAACCGGTGCACAATGGGAAGCTCTTATATGTGTTGGTGTTAATAAGCTTAAAGGTTTAAGTGATTGGAACTCTGGTTCTGAATGGTCTGATGTAAAACACTTTTGGACAAATCACCAAGAAGCTTCTTTACTCTTAGCAAAAGATTTTATTAAGAAATTTAAAATAAGTGAATTAACACAACTCGGTGGTGCAACTGCAGCAACTAATAATGAATGGCTGGGTAAAGATAGAACACCTAAAACGGACATGATTAATAAAAAGATTCATATATCTCTTAAGAAAGCCGGGGGCTCACAATTAATGAGTGCTGGACCTGCAGAAGCATTAAGCACATTTCATGCCGCTTTATCAACATATTCATTAAGTAATGTTGGGGATATTCATAAGTTGATGAATAATATTGAAAATGATATGGGTAAAATGAGTACTAGAGGTACCATTACTTCTATTAAAGCTATGAGAGATTCAGGTAAGAAATTATCCAAAGCAGACAAATCAAAAATTGCTGAAATGGAAAATTTTCATAAAATAGCAAAGGATTTAACAAATCAATTCGATCAAATCTTTAAGACTAATGAATTTAAAAACCATTTTTGTTTCGAGGCCGCTTCTGGTACAGTTAAATTCAAGCCATCGCCTACGGCAATCGCGACACATATTGTAGTATTCGATCCATTGGGTAAAATAAATAACACATTATTATTAGATTCAATCGATAAGGCGGGTAGTAAATTATCCAAAGGCAATAATTTTTATGTTTCATTCAAAGGTGGTTCTACATATCCATATTTAACTGTAAGGTCCAAAAAGGTTAAGATAAAAGAATCATTTGCAGACATAGTAAAAGACGAATGTTCGTTGGGTTATTTAAGTGAAGATGTAGAACAATTAAATGAATTCCAATTATTTGATAAGTTAATGAGTGGTGTTACAAATATATCTAATAAGATTGTCAATGGAGCCAAGAAAATTTTAAAAGGTATTTTATCTAGGATTAAAGAAGCATTTAATCAACTTAAGCAATTGGGTGCCAAGATGATGATTGGATTAATCCATTTTTTCGGGTTAGATATTAAATCGGTGAAAGTGTCGGGTGGTGGCATATATCCATTATGAATGATTTACAGACAATAATGAAAAGTTTTAATCAACACATTAAGAAAAAACGTTGATTAAACCAAAGAAGGGTACATAAGTTTAAGTTGGTAGTTAACGCCAATAATATAGGAGAAAACAATGAGAGATTTAAGTTCAATAGTTCGCGACAATACAGCATTAACTGCGGTAGTAAAAGAAATCATTTCTGAAGCAAAAGAAATAACAATTAAGGTTGATTTCCATTTAGAGAAATCTGATAAGAAGGAATGGAAAAAGTTAGGTATTAAATCTACGGATAAAAATAATATTGTAAAGGCTTTGACTGGTACTAAGGCTGCTTTAATTAAGTATTATACTGTTGTATCTGGTTGGAGAAAATCAGATGTATTCAATGAATTCCCTGAATTGAAGAATGAATCATCCTTAAGACAATTTAATGAAAATTCGTCAATAAATGACTTCAAGAAAGCTTTAAAGGTTCATGATTGGTGGTATGCGTATTCCGACGATAACTCGGTATATCGCAAGGGTGCTAAGGCATCGGACGCTATATCTAAAATGTTTAGAGAATTATTAAAGACTGATAAAGAAGAAGCCGTGAATGCATATATTGCAACTGCTAAAAAGAATAATGATACCGCGACTGCTACAATGCTCAAAAAGGAATATCTGTGAAGTCATTTGTACAGCACATAAATGAAGCAATTGAATTCACCGATAGAGATGACAAAGCCAAGAAGGTAAGCATATTCCTTGGTAGAATGCAACCGATTCATATCGGTCATCAGGCTATTTTAAAGACTATGAAGAACCCTATCATACTTTTAGTAAAGGGTGATAAGTCTTCAAAAGATAAGAAACGTAATCCATTCGATGCTAAGTATCAAACCAAGCTTATTAAGAAGCTTGATAAGAGTGCTATTGTTATGGAAGTAAAGACTGGCTATATACCAGAAGTTGCTGCAGATTTACGCAAAAAGGGAATGGAAGTAGTTGCAGTACACGCTGGCAACGATAGATTGGGTGATTATAAGAAACAATTCTCTCGTTTAAAATTAGATTCTGATAAAGAGTTTGATATTAAATTTAAAGAAACACCAAGAGTAGCATCGGCTACAGATGTTCGCAATTCATTACTTAATGATGATGAAGATGCATTTAAAAAACTTATGCCCAAAGAGCTTTGGAAAGAGTTTGAAACAATGAAAAAAATTATTAATAAATAATATAAACAAAGGAGTAATATATGTCTGATAAAGAAAACAATGAAGTGGAAATGCTTACAGAAGCACCAGTTCAACCAAAGGGCGGCGACGCATTATTAAGAGATGCCAACACCGGCGTATTCTACCGTGGAGCTAAACCAGCTGGTTCACCTTCTGGTAAGTCTGGTGGCGAGTCATACTGGGAAGTAAGATAATGAAAACATATAATGAATTGAATGAAGTTACGACAAATAAAGCCAAGAAAGCTGAATTGTCGGATATGATGAAGCACTTAAAGGGTCTATTAAAATCGGTAGATAACTTAAATAAACTAGATGATGACGCTGCACATTCTGGTTACGGCGATGTATTCGATCAATTAACCACTATGTTCGAGTTAGGTAAGGATTTTAAATCTGTCATCGATAGAACAAATAAAATTATTCCAAAGAGGGGTTAATGATGGAAGATTTAATACATATGACGGAAGGTAAAGATAAAGAATTATCCGGTGTAGTGGCAGCTATCGATCATGCTGTTAAGAAGGGTAATAATTTATTTGATTTTGAAAAAATACTTAAATCATCTGGCTTTAAAAAGGTAACTACTTCTACATCACCTGTTGGTCATGTAAGAATTACAGGCGTTGGCTCTAAAGATATTTTAATATTTTCTAAGAAATATGTTGATAAGGGTGATCGCCCTACACTAATTGGCCCATACGCTATAGATAGAGAGGGTTAGTGTTAAGCTTTAAGCAACATCTTGACGAAGGTAAGAACGACAAAGCCATATTCCACATAGTCTTTATGGCGGGTGGACCAGGCTCTGGTAAGTCATGGGTTGTTAAAAATCTCGGTTTGAAGATAATGAATATGGCTTTGATTAATTCGGACATAGCATTTAAAGTTGCTATGAAGAAATCATTACTATCTCTCGCTATGCCGGATGATGAAAAATACGCTAAGGATATTGTAAGAGATCTATCCAAGAAGACTACTAAGAAGAAATTGGAGTTAGCCATCGCTGGCCGACTCGGTTTAGTCATCGATGGTACTGGCAAAGACCTTGCTAAGATTAAAAAGATGAAATCCTCGTTCGAAGAGCTGGGTTATGAATCCGCCATGATATTTGTAGATACTGATTTATCCACTGCGCTACAGCGCAATATTGAGAGGGGTTCTGAAGGCGATAGAACATTAGACCCTAAAGATGTAGAGAAGTTCTGGAAAGAAGTTCAGGGTAATAAAGGAGTTTATAGTTCTTTGTTTAAAGAGAAATTTCACCTTGTGGATAATTCTACAGGCACTGAGTATGCTGGTTTTAAAAAGGCATATTCAAAAATTAAAGCGTGGACAAGTTCATTACCAAGCAATAAAAAAGCCGTAAAATGGATTGAAGAAAATTAATGAATCGTTCAAAGCTAATGATTTTAGCTCGGAAAGGTTTAGTTGAGAAAGAAGATGTGGCCATATTTAATGGTGCAATAAAGGCTTTACAGGCCAATAAGAGATTGACTCTTAGACAAGGCCAAGTTTTAGCGGGTGTGTTGGAAATATTATTAAACGTGATGGATATTAATCAAACAATATATCGTCAAACATTGAATGAAGTAAGAGGAAATAATGAAAAGTAGAAGTGAATTATTAAGTTATTTAGCGCGTTATTATTATGATCCGGCCGGCGATACTGCCTCTTTTTTAAAGGATATTTCACGTATTAAATTTGTGAACAAATATCTTAAAGAGTACAATAAAACTGGGAATTTTAAAGATAGACCTTGTATAAATATTATTATAATTCTTAATAATCTTTTTGGTCCAATTCCAACGAATGTAGTACTATTTAATATAGTATCACCGGGAGTCCATAAAGAATTAAATAGTGTATTACATTTTTTAAATCTTGGTCAACCAGAGCTTAAAGGATGTAATATAGAATTATTAGAAAAACTAAAAAGAGAGATATGAATAAAATTAATGAACAGGGTGGTGCCAGTCGCGGTGTGGACATCTACATTGTTTATAAATTTATTAAATTTTTAGCTAAACCTTGGACCGACTGGGAAGCGTATGAGTTGGGCATCATTGATGATGAAGGTAGGTTATTAAAGAAAAACAGAAAGACGAAAGACGAAAAGAATAATTATACATTATTCCATAGATTAATAAGAAACCTAAAACGCTTATTAGAAAAAATACCGGGTGGCAAATCCAAATTGGGTAAGGCGACAGCGGCATATTTTTTATTAAGAGAGGAGATAATAAACATGGGCGCAAGTAAAGAACAAATTAATGCTGCTTTTACTAAATATTTAAAAGAAGAAGAAAATGTTGAAACTGCATTGATTATAGAGGCGGCAATCGAAACCGAAGATTTTGGTATCACATTTGAAGATGCTGTAACAACCGCCGATGTGGCCATAATCCCCACTCCATTGGTTTCTGACCCTGACGGTAAGACAATGGGTATGTATTACTACACCTGTTCACCGGATGTATATGCAAAATGCATGAAGGGTAAACGAAAGACTGGTAGATGGCAGCAGTATCTTGAAGGTGATGATAGATACGAAGGCATCAAAAACTGGGCCAAGATTAATTCCAAGGCCGGTATCATGATTCAAGATAGAGCGACCGGTGCTTATACTGTCCTGCGCAGAGCCGCCGGTTCTAAAAGATGGGAACCTCACCATTAACTAAATTATTATATACTATGAAATATTTTTGTGATGCATCTAAAATAACTAAAATCTGTAAATATAAACAATACAAGCCCAAGGTTTGTTGCCAACACTGTGATATACGTGAGGATTGTTTTGCCGAACAGATTATGGTTGAAAATATTGGTAGAATGCCATGCCTAACCCTCGACTCAGAGGATTTCAAAGACACATGTAAAAACTGCGAATTTTTGTTCTAATTAGTTTACTTTTATGGCATATTATGTTATAATATAACTATATGGATTATATTGACAACGCATACATTCGCCGTGCCGGCCTTCACTTAGAACGATTTAAGGATAAAGGTCAAAATCAATTCAACTTCAGATGTCCGGTATGTGGTGATTCGCATAAGAGCAAGTCTAAAGCTCGTGGGTGGATATATGAAAATAAAGGCAAAGCCTGGGCCCACTGCTTTAACTGTAGTTATGCACAACCCTTCGATAAATTCTTAAAACAATTCTTTCCCAACATCTATTCAGAATATAGAATTGAGAAGTTTGGTAAAAAGAGTGAAGATAAACCATCGTATACATTCAAGAAGCCTATATTTGAAAAGAAGTTTAAAGAAGATCTATCCATACCATCCCTCGATACATTGGATGATGACCACCCCGCCGTATTATATGTTAGGTCGCGACAAATACCGGAAGACAAATTTAATTTACTATTCCACACAAATGGGTTCAAAGCATTTATAAATACCATTGTACCCGATAAATTCCCTGATACTAAGAAAGACGATGCGCGCCTGATAATTCCGTTCTATTCAATGGATGGTGAGCTAACTTATATTCAGGGTAGATCGTATGAAGCCGATACTGAGATGCGTTATATAACCATACGAATATTGGAAGTTGATAAATTATATGGATTGGAAAGAATTGATGTAGAGGATGATATTATTGTTGTTGAAGGACCTATAGATTCATTATTTATAGACAACGCACTGGCCATGGCCGGATCGAGTATATCACACATCGAAGGACTCCCGAAGGATAAAATTATATTTGCCTTTGATAGAGAGCCTCGCAATAAAGAAATTATACAGATGATGGAGAGATATGTAGATAGGGGTTATCGTGTAGCGGTGCTACCCCCGATTGTAGAAGGGAAAGACATTAATGAATGGGTTATCAATGGGGTAGATCCAGTAGAAATTAGGGAAGATATAATTAACAATTCATACTCTGGCTTAAAATGCAAGATGATGATTAATGAATGGAGAAAAATATAATGCCGATATATGATTTTAAATGTGAATCTTGTGGTGAGGAGATTAACGAAATTATAAAATGGTCTGAGACTCTATGTGAAGACTTAAAGCCATGTAAATGTGGTGAAAAGAATTGGAAAAGATTGATTAAAATCTCTTATGGTAAATTTAAAGAGCCGAGCGCTGATCTTGCTACAAGACAGACAGAGGAAATGTTAAGCGGTAAAAATTGGTATTGATATGATTAACATATATGTAAAGAAAAGAGACGGCTCATTAGAAGCATTAAATGTAGATAAGATACATGAAATATTAGAGATATGCTCGGATGGATTGGCGGTATCTGTATCAGACACAGCATTAAGCGCGCATATTAAATTCGTAAACAAGATATCAACGGTTGATATACAGCAAACATTGATTAAGTCTGCGGCTGAGAAGATTAGCCCCGTAGAACCAGACTATGATATCTATGCGGGACGTCTTCTTATTTCGCATATGCGCAAAGAGGTATATTCGTCATTCACCGCCATTCCGTTCTTGCAATATGTTCAAGAACGTGTAGAATCTAAATTATACTCGGCCGACATCTTAGATTCATATACTAATGAAGATATTGTTGAATTAGGCACATTCTTAGATTATGATAATAACTTCAATAGAGGTTATGCATCCATTGTTCAAATGGAGAGCAAATATCTTATTAAAGATGTCAAGACTGATAAGCTTTTGGAGATGCCGCAAGAGACATTCATGCTTATTCCAATGGTTATCTTTGCTGAAGAGAAGAATAGAACTAAGCTAATTGTCGATTTTTATAATGCTTTGAAGGATGATGAAATCTCACTACCCACTCCAATCATTAGTGGTGTACGTACTCAACTGAAGATGTTCTCTTCTTGTTGTAAGATTAAGATGGGCGATTCGGCCGAGTCTATTCTATCTTCCGAATACGCACTATCGCTGATGACCGCCAAGAGAGCTGGTATTGGTATAGATATGGGCCCAATACGAGGTATCCTAGCACCAGTCAAGAACAATACTGTTAAACATACCGGTGCTCTACCTCTACTTAAGACAGTAGAAGCCGCGAGTAAACAGTTCACGCAAAACTCATTACGTAGTGGTGCTACTGTAGTTAACTATCCTATCTTCAATTGGGAGATAATGGATATTTTAGAATATAAGAACAATCAAGGAAGTAATACTACGAGAGCACGATTCATTGATTATACTATTGGCATCCCATCAATCTTTATTGATAGATTGATGAAGAAGGAAGACTTTACATTATTCTCATCAGAGGAAGTACCTAAACTATTTGATACATACGGTAAGAATGACTTCACCAAGACTTATATTGAATATGAGAATAAGCGTGGCATAAGAAAGATAAAAATACCTGCGAGCGAAATCTTCAATAAGCTTGTTAAGGAACGTGTTGGTACTGGTCGTATCTACATACACTTCATTGATAACATTAACAAGCAAGGTATGTTCTCTGAACCGGTAACACAAACAAATCTGTGCAGCGAAATATTCTTGCCAACTAAGGCTATGAAGTTCGATGGATTAAAACAGACTAAGTTTGAATGTATTGATGATTATGATCTAGATAATGGTCAAGTATCACTTTGTATTCTCGGCTGTATCAACTTTGGTAAGCTATCTAACATTACAAGACTTGATAAGCTTACTAGCATTATGGTACGATTTCTCGATAACTTAATAGATATTCAAGAATACCCGATGGACGCAACTGAATGGCCAACGAAGGGTTATAGATTCCTTGGCATTGGCATTTCAGATTTTGCTCACTTCCTTGCTAAGTCGGAGGCTAGATTGGGTACAGTCAAGAGTAAAGAGCTATCTCATAGATGGGCGGAGAGATTCCAATATGGTCTAATCAAAGCTTCAATGGAATTAGCTAAAGAACGTGGCGCTTGTGAATACTTCTACTTAACAGAATACTCGAAGGGTAAGTTGCCTATTGATACATATAATAAGAATGTAGATCAATTAGTGGATAATAAACTATTATGTGATTGGCCTGGATTAAGAAAAGATATTAAAAAGTATGGTATGAGAAATACTGCATTGTCTGCCATTCCACCAACTGCATCATCTTCTCTTGTAAGTAATTCTACACAGGGTATTGACCCAATTCAGAGTGTGACCGATACATTTGAGAGTGCATCTTATACAGTTAAGAGCTTAATACCAGATTATGATAAAGAAAAGTATTATATGAAGGCATGGTATATGCCAAACAATGATAGTTCCGAATACATCAAGTTAATGGCTATCCTTCAGAAGTTTATCGACCAAGGCATGAGTGTCAATCAATGGTATGATTTAACTAAGATTGAGGGGAAAGTTTTAGATAGTAATAGAGTAAAAAGAGACATCATTACCGCGTACAAGTATGGACTTAAGTCTTTATATTATATTCGTAGTAAGGATAAAGAAAACACAAGTGAAGTAATCGTATCTGGCTGTGAGTCAGGTGCTTGTTCAATATAGGAGTTATAGCATGAGTTGCAAAATATTTAGTTTAGGTGAAACAGTATATAGTAAGGGAACAACATTATTTCTTGGTGAGAATTCTTGTCATAGAAATATTCAAACATACCACGACCCAAAATACCCGTGGATTCTAGACTTTGCTGAAGAGATGCGTGCAATAGGAAACTGGAGTAAGAATGAAATTGATTTGAGTAAAGAGAAGAAAGACTTTGATAGTCTTGATGAAGCGGGTAGACATATTTATGAGGCGGGTTTAAAGTTCGCAATTACATTAGACTCCTGTGCAGGTCGCGCCCCATTACAACTATTCAATAACGGTGGTATTTCCAACAACCCAGAGTGGGAACTATATATAACGAATCATCAGAATAATGAGTTACTTCATTCTGAATCATATACTGAAATGGTAAGAGCTATCTATAATGATGTAGATAAGTTCATTGATTCTATTACTAGTGATGAACACATCCAAAAGAGGGCGGCAAGTATTCTAGGCGCATTTGATTGGGCGACCGATATCTTTGATAAGATGGATGCTAATGCAACATGTAATGCTAATAACATGGCTAAGATATACCCTGAAGTTGATGAGAAACTAATTAAGACTGCAATTTATAAAGCAGCGTTAGTTCTTAATATGTTCGAAGGTATTAGATTCTTCTGTACATTCGTTACTAATTGGAGTTTCTCTGAACAACCAACTAAATTGATGGCGGGTTCTAGTAATATCTTTAAGCTAATTGCGCGAGATGAAATGGTGCATTTAGATGTATTCCAAAGAGTACTTAAAATGTTAAGAACAGATAAGTCCGAAGGGTTCGTGGAGATTATAGAAGAACTAGAGGATGAAACTTATGATATGTTTGAGACAGCATACAAAGAAGAGATGGAGTGGGTTGAATACTTATTCAGTAAGGGTACACCTCTGATTGGTATGAATGAACATATTCTGAAAGAATACATGGACTATATCTTCGCAATACGCATGACCAACATTGGTTTAAATCCATCTAAGTTAGGCTTGAGTATTGGCAACAATCCATTACCGTGGGTTGAGAACTACCTTGATTCAAGCAATGTTAAGAGCGCACCACAAGAAATCGAATCTGTAAATTATATTGCCGCCATCGACTCGAGTAAAGATGAAGACTTCAGTATAGATGATTTATGATGAGCACTAATAAATATATTAATGGAATGGATATATAATGGCAAAAAATTTGAAAAGGAAGATATTGGTGAAAACTACGGTTTTATATATCGCATCACCAATACTGATAATGGGTATGATTATGTTGGAAGGAAGTATTTTTACACCAAACGTAAATTAAAACCATTGAAGGGCAAGAAACGAAAACGAATTAAAATAGTTGAAACCGATTGGGATTCTTACTATGGTTCGTCGAATAGACTTACCGCGGCTATTGAAGAGCTTGGTAAAGGGGTATTCAAAAGAGAAATTATCCATCTCTGTAAAACTCGTGGTGAGACCAACTACATGGAGATGTGGTATCAAGTTCAAGAAAATGTTCTATTACGAGAAGACAACTACAATGGCATTATCGCCATTAAACTAAACCACAATTCAGTCAAGAATCTTAGTATCCCTTAAGGGATACCTTTTTATATCCCTTAAGGGATACCTTTTTATATCCCTTTTTATTTGATGATAGCGCTGTACTTTCGCCGTAGTTATGATATAATATAACTATAAACAATAAAAAAGGATATAATATGAAAAGAAAAATTACTAAAAAACAAGAAGAGGCTCAAAGAAGGGCGGTTGATAACATGATGGGTAAACAAATTGTGGATGAGTTCTTTGAATACCTTGATAAGATTATTAATGAGAAAAAGTAATATGAACAGATCATTAATGTTAAAATAAATACGGTTTTGCACTTTACAAATGCATTAGAATATGATATAATATACATATAAAATAAAAAAAGGTGTTACTTTTAATAAAACGGAGACACAAAATGTTAGCAACAATTTATATTAGTCATAGTGAACATAACTGGGACGTTACAACTTATGTTGATGATTATGAATGGGAAGGTTTTTACGAAACCTTTACAACTAAATCAAAAGCATTAAAAGTCGCAAACAAAATCAAAAAAGAACTGTTTGAAACAGAAACAGAAATATCTGAAATTGAAATGATTATTGATTTTAAACACGGTCTTGAAAACGACATCAAATCTTTCAAAAGGTTGGTGGCATAATGAAACAAGAACGCGAAATTAATTTGAAACACAAAAGAAAATCAACAAAATTCAAGAATCAATGATATAATATAAAATAAAAAAAGGACATAAAAATGAAAAAAATTAATGAATTTAACAAAGGTAATTTAAAAGAATTCCGTCATGAATTGGACGCGGTATTAACTAAATTTGGTGTAAAGGTCGGCCTTGATATTAGATCGGAGAAAATTAATTATAATGATTCAACCGCGACAATAACGATTGACGCTAAATTACACGGATCACAATCTAGAGAGGCTATGGAATTAGAACTATATTCCGATTTCAAAGAAAATGATATAATTAGAATTAAACAATTAGGTGAAGTCAGATTCGTTGGATATAAAACAAAGAATAGAAAATACCCATTCATTGTAGAGACTGTGCACACGGGTAATAGATATAAATTAAGTCAACAACATGTTAATGCGAGGGTGAATATAGTATAATGAAAGACAATATAATTTTAGTTGATTGCGATGGAGTCCTATTAGATTGGGAACCATACTTCCATAATTGGATGTTGGAAAAATTTGATATGAAGCCCATCAATAAATCATTGTACAACATAGGTAAAGTATATGGAATTACTCCACGCGAGGGTCATAAGTATGTTAGTCAATTCAATTCTTCTGCTCACACGGCTAACTTAGGTCCATTGCGTGACGCTGTTAAATATGTACGCAAGTTATATACTGATCATGGTTATAGGTTTCATGTAATCACTAGTCAAACATCGGATGATGCTGCTAAGGAATTTCGTAAGTATAACTTAGAAACATTGTTCGGTAAGGAAGTCTTTGAAGGTATTACTATATTAGGTCAAGGCGATGATAAAGATAAAGAATTAGCTAAGTGGAAAGACTCTGGTTGTTATTGGGTGGAAGATAAGCCCACTAACATTGAGGCTGGTTATAATGTTGGACTAAGCCCTATTATGATGGCACATAATCATAATGTCGGGGAACACTTAGATATTCGTGTGCAGGATTGGAAAGAGATATATAATAAAATAACAGGAGAAGTTTAATGGAGTATTTACAATTTTTTGCGTTAGTGATTTTTATAGGTATTTTTCATATAAATATGTCTAATATGAAAAATGAAATTAGAAAAATAAGGAGAAAATGATGTTTGAATTTGCGATAGTTTTTATGGCGGTGGGTATCGGTTGGTATCTAGGTAGTCTACATACTAAATTAAAGTTGGTACAGTGATGGAATATTATTGGTTTATCACATCCGGTTTAATGCTTTTTTCATATTGGATAGGCGTCACAATTGGGTTCAATAAATTTAGAAATGAGGTGGATGATATTGTTAATGATATTGTCAATGGTATTTTAAATGATTATGAGGAGCAGTATAATGAGTCAAGCAGAAAAAGATAAGGCAAGGGCAATTTTAAAAGGTCAAGTGGCTGAGTTTTTGGCTAACGGTGGTGTCATTGAACAGGCCAGAAAAAGAGAAGATGACATTATGAATTTACCATATAGGGCCATTAAAGATGAAGATAGATTGGTGTGGAAACGTACACAGGCGCGAGTCGATGGAGTATATCAATATTTTACATAAATAGGAGAAAAATATATTATGAATATTAATGAATTGAGGGGTTGGTTAAAAGAAGGTGTGGTGGACATCACATTCACAAAGAAGGATGGCAGTGAACGCCAAGGCTTTTTTACTACTAGAGAGGATTTGGTGGCAGAAACTTCCGGTAACGGGGGTAGAGAACATGCTGATGATATGCTGGTAGTCACTGAAATGGTGGATGGAAATGCACAATGGCGTTCTTTTCACTTCGACCAAGTAACAAGTGTGGGTGTGCAATGAGTAAAACAGTGATTGCCGGCGTGAAAAGAAAAAGAGGCGCCAATGGAAACAATATTAATAAAAAATCTTTAAGTCACGGCTCATATAGATGTGCTCGTAAACCAAACAGTAAGCGATGCAAGAATCAATCTTAACATTTATGCAATGGATGGCGATAGCATTCATCTTTAGTATAGTCACAATCATGATGATTTTATTTTTGATAATATTAATACCTTTTATGATGTTCGGTATTTTCATTGACTGGGAAGAATCTCAAGGTATTTACAATAGACAATAAATGTGATATAATATAAATTATGAGAAAAAATGATATTAAAGTTCTAAGTGAACGAGACCATGTAAGACAAAAGCCTGGTATGTATGTCGGCGATATTACACTATCACCTCATAATCGATGGGGTGTATTTGATGATAAAATTGAAAAGTGCAACATTAACATTGTACCCGCTTTCTTAAAGCTATTCGATGAGATTATTTCCAATTCAATAGATGAGTATTTAAGAACCGATGGTAGGCACGCGAATCTAATTAAAGTTAAAATCGATGGTGATAAAATATCCATTGAAGATAATGGCCGAGGCATATCTTCTGAGTTTGATGAAGAGCATGGTAAGACCAAGGCTGAATTGGCCTTCACTAATTTACGCGCAGGTGCCAACTTTGGTGAAGATGATTTTGTAAGTATTGGTACGCATGGTCTTGGTGCATCTTTGGTTAATATCATGTCGCATAGGTTCACCGTCATGACAGACAATAATGTGGACAGAACACATATTAAATGTAAAGATGGTATGCTACACTGTGATTCTCAAGTCACGGCCTCTAACGGTAATGTGGGGACGAAGGTTACCTACACACCAGACTACGAATTATTTAAAATGAGTGGATTGGATGATACTCATATTATGATGATTGAAAAACGTGTTATGGATCTTGCGGTGTGCTATCCTAAAATTCAATTTAAGTTGAATGGTAGGCTTATTAAGAGTAGAGTGTTTAAAAATTATCTAAACATGATCGATCCAGTATTTGAATTTATTGAAACCGATCATTACAAAATTGCCGTGCTACCATCTGATGCTGGTGATCAAATTTCATTTCTTAATGGTATAGAAACATTCAGAGGTGGTTCTCACATTGATTATGTTTCAATGCTTATTAATAATGCACTGCGCGATAAGATCAATAAGAAACATAAACTTAATATTAAGCCGTTTGATATTAAGTCTAAATTTATATTCGTTCTTATCACCAATGAAATTCCAGGCCTGAAATGGGAGTCTCAAACCAAGGAACGAATGACTCTCGAGATATCAAAATTTAAAGACCTATTCGCCGATTTGGAGGATAACGATAAATGGTTCAATAAGATAATGCGTAATGAAGATCTTATTATGCCTATCATTGAGGCTCAATTACTTAAGAAACAACTGGCCGAAGCTCGAGAATTAAGAAAAAAGCTTAAAGACACTCACAGAAAGAAGGTTATTTCTCACGTTCAAGCCAAGGGTGGTGGCAATATTCTTTTCTTGACTGAGGGTCAATCAGCGATTGGTAATCTTATTAAGGTTCGCGATCCTAAAATTCATGGTGGTTATCCATTGAAGGGCAAGGTTAAGAATACATACGGTATGAAGCTAACCGATATTGTTAAAAACAAAGAGTTGAGCGATGTAATGAATATTCTAGGCTTAAATTTAGGTGAACCCGTCACTACAATGAATTATGACTATATCGGTATTCTTACCGACCAGGATGAAGATGGGCACCACATTAAAATGCTACTCATCGGATTCTTCGCTCATTGGAAGGAGCTATTCACACACCATAAGATTAGAATCTATAACTCACCACTAATGATTGCCAAGAAGGGTGGTGAAGTAAAATATCTATATAATTTAAAAGAAATTGGCAATGAAGACTTGAGTGGGTGGAGTAAGAAATACGCCAAGGGTCTTGGTTCTTTATCGGCTTCAGAATATAGAGATATTATTAACACAGATGATTATGATGTTATTACACATGATGATATAAATGATCCTAAAGCACTACATTTAGCTTTAGGTGACGAGGCCCAATTACGAAAGGATTGGTTACTAGCATAATGTATAAATTAATAAGAAACAAATATAGAGATATTATACCTAAGTCAAGATTATCTAATGTAGACCCTAAGGGTGAAACATATAAGAAATTTTTGATGGATAAACTAAATGAGGAGTTGCAGGAACTTGCCGACTCTGATTGGAGCGATGTTAATGAATATGCAGATGTGTATGAAGTTTTCTTAGCTATTATGAAGGCACACGGAGTTGATGAAGATGATGTACTTAAGGCCAAAATAGAGAAGGTTATCACAAATGGATCGTTTTCCGATGGTCTATTGTTAAAAGATTAAAATAAATACGGTTTTGCACTTTACACAGGCCCTATTTTATGATATAATATACATATAACAATTGAAAAGGAAGTGATATGAATACTAGAGGCATGAACAGAAGAGAAAAACTACAATATGAAGCTAAACAACGAAGACTTCATGGCTCATCTAAATTGGATATTTCGATGAACGCGGTTTCAATGGTTGAAGAAAATAAAATGATTGATAAAGCTCTATTCGGTATGGCTGAAATTAATGATGATAATATTGAGGCTCAGGGTATGGCGGCATACTCACCTGAATTTATGTACGCCACCGAGACGGAGAATAAAGCCGACATGGCCACCACCTCCGGTTTAAATTTTAACACCCCTGATTGGTAATATGAAATCTATTGAGGATCTTGTAAATAACGAGTTTAAATCATACTCAGAATATGTATTGTATAATCGCGCCATTCCTAGTATGATGGATGGATTTAAGTCAGGGCAGAGGAAGATTGTATACACAACAAATAAGGTGGCGCGTCACAAACTAAATAAAACGGCTTCACTGGCCGGTGCCGTAATCTCACACGCAAACTTCCATCATGGACCAGCATCATTAGAAGATGCAATCAATGGATTGGTCGCGCCATTTAATAATAATATTTCACTACTCGAAGGCGAAGGCTCTTTTGGGTCAAGATTAGTACCGGCCGCTGCTGCGGCTAGATATACTTTCACAAAATTATCCAATAACTTTGATAAATGGTTTGCAGATTTTGATGTAATGCCACCAATGAAAGACCCTGAAGACCCTGAGCCGAGATTTTATCTTCCTCTAATACCGTGGGTATTGGTTAATGGTGTGCAGGGAATTTCCGTAGGCTTTGCTACAAAGATTATGCCGTATGACCCTAAAGTGTTATTAAAGCTTGTAAAGGCACGGCTCAAGGGTAAGAATATTAGAGGTATGAAGTTAATACCACAATTCCCTGACTTTAATGGTACAGTGGAACGAATAGGATCTGAAATCATGGTGACGGGTAGTTATAAAGTAATCTCACCCACCAAGATTAGCATTACCGAGGTACCACCGGTATTTACGCGTGAAAAATACATTGAGCACCTAGAGAAATTGGCCTCGAAGGGAAAAATATCTTCTTATGATGACCAATGTGATGAGAATGGTTTCCAATTTGAAGTAAGGATGCGAAAAGATCCTAACATCATACCAACATTTGCCCTTAAGAAAGTATTGCATGAAAATATTACTGTGATTGGTGAAAACGGTAAGTTGAAAATCTATGATAACCCTTATGAGTTAATTGAGGACTTTGTTGATGCTCGCATTAAATATGTTGAACAAAGACTTAAGTTTAATATTAATAGAGACCAGACATCGCTTGATCTAGTGATTGAGAAGATTAGATTTATTACTGAAGTTATTTCCGGTAAGATTAACTTTAAGGGTAAAAATAAAGGTGAAATGGTTAACACTCTCACCGATATGTGTTATAATAATATAGACATGTTATTAAAAATGAACATGTACTCTCTAACCAAAGATAATATAGATATATTGAAGGGAATGGAGACTACATTAATTAAAGAATTAAAACACTGGAATTGTACTACCGCGGAAATTGAGTACACGGAAGACTTAAATAAATTATGAATAAACTAATGTTAATTGACTTCAATGGAATTGCGATTGGGTCGCTAATGGCTGTGACTAAATCTCAGAAAGATGTAAACGAGGATTTAATCCGCCACTTGATACTAAATACTATTATAGGTTATAAAAAGAAATTTAAAGCCGATGAAGTGGTTATCTGTGCAGATGCAAGAAGTTGGAGGCGCGAAGCTTTTCCACATTATAAAGCTTCACGACAAAAAACTAGAGAGGCTTCTCCCTATGATTGGGGTGAGGTATATAAAATCTTTAACTTAATCTTAGATGAAATTAATGATAACCTACCATGGAAAGTTATATATGTGAAAGGCGCTGAAGCGGATGACATCATCGGCTTTATCACTCTTAAATATGCTAGACACCAACCCATCACTATTGTATCGGCCGATAAAGACTTTATACAATTGCATAGTGCGGGTGATGTAAAGCAATGGTCACCCATTATTAAGAAATTTATTAGTCATAAAGACCCAGTGGCCTATTTAAAGGAGCATATCATTAGAGGAGATAGTGGTGATGGTATTCCCAATATATTATCTTCCGATGATACATTTGTGACTAGTAAGAGACAAACCCCTATGAAGAAGATATATATTGAGGCTTGGCTTGAAATGAAGCCAGAGGATTTCTTAACTACTTCAGAGATGGCGGATAGGTGGATGCTTAATAAAAATATGATCGACTTGACCTGTACACCGGATGATATTAAAAATGAGATTGATGACAAATATTCTAATTATAGTGGTACTACACACCGGATGAAAATATTTAATTACTTTACTAAAAAGAAGCTTAGGAACTTAATCGGGGATGTAGCATCGGTATAATAAATAAAATAAAAAAAATACTGGATAATAGAGTCATTACAGTATCACAGGACTTTATAGATTATCGAGATCACATATATGAAAATGGTTCCGCGTTCAACAGTAGAGACAAATGTGATAGCCTATTGCTAGAATGGTGGATGGAACGTAATACATTTGTAGATGAGCCATTGATCTATTCTGATGAGAAAACTAATTGGAGATACGATTGGGGTCTATATGATTATAAAGTAGACAATAAAGAAATCAACTATTCACATTGGAATATATCTTCCGCGGCGCTGGTTAAGATCACAGATTCAATTGATAAAGACTTCTTGACCCACTTCCTCTTATATGAAACGATAAGACCAGAAAGACTATTAGAGGCCGGGGATGTAGTAACATTCAAAATATTAAATTTTGTGAATTCCAAGAAGGCCATTAATGGTATGTGGAATTCAAATTATGGTGGTAAATATTTACCAAAAACCTATTTACATAAGCTGTAAAATATGTTATAATAGTAGTATAAACTAAATAATGGAAGAGTGAATGAACGGAAAATATCCAATTTATATTATATCGAAAGGTAGAGCAGAATCAAGACAAACATCGAGAACATTGGAGGCATTAAATACTCCATATAGAATTGTAATCGAGAAAAGCGAATATGCAGATTACGCCGCGGTAATTGACCCAGACAAGATTCTGACACTACCCGAAGGCTTCAGAGAAGATCCTAAATACGCAATACCTGATGACAAGGGCCAGATCGGTGGTTCAATACCGGTGAGAAACTGGGTGTGGGAACATTCAATTTCTGAGGGCCACGCACGGCATTGGATTATGGATGACAATATCCGACACTTCTATAGACTAAATAATAATTTAAAGATCAGAGTAACGTCCGGCAATATTTTTAAAGCATGTGAAGACTTTACTGATAGGTATGAAAATGTACCCATGTCTGGCATGAACTATGCATTCTTTGCCCCCGCGTTTTCTAAACGACCTCCCTACTATCTAAACACTAGAGTATATTCTTGTATACTATTAAGTAATGATATTCCTCATAGATGGCGTGGAAGATATAATGAAGATACAGACCTAAGCTTACGAATATTAAAGGATGGTTATAATACATTCCTATACAATGCATTCCTATGTGGTAAGTCGGCAACAATGTCTATGGAGGGTGGTAATACAGAAGAAGTATATGCCAAGGATGGAGAGGCGTTCGATAACAGATTAACCTTCGCAGAGTCTTTGAGAGACCAACACCCGGATGTGGTGCGTATTACAAAGAAATGGGGAAGGTGGCATCATCACGTAAATTATGAAGGATTCAAGGTCAGCAATAAACTAGTGCTTAAAAAAGGACTAAATATAAGTAAGGGTACTAATGAATATGGTATGAAATTAATGAGAATGAATGAAGAAGATTTAACAAACGAAGATAAGGAAGAAAATAATGCCTAAGAAAAATGATAAGCCACAGAATTTACTCGTAATGACGGGTAGAGAGGAAGAACAAACACCGTTCGGTTGGGACGATATGCCGGAATTTATACAAGAGGATAACGAAGCTCCCTTGGTGCTTAAAATTCGTTTCCGTAATGATAAAGACATTAGAGATTTTGCAGACCTTATTGGTCAACCTCAGATCACCAACAAGACTAAAAGTATTTGGTACCCAGTATTAGATAGAAATAGAAACTCTTTATTGAGATGGATGGATGAAGATGGTGAAGACGCGGCCAAGGCTGAAGACGCAACAGGAGCTACGGGTAGATATGATTAAAATATTGGTGACGGGTGGTGCAGGTTTTATTGGTTCACACCTATGTGAAAGATTGGTGGGTGAAGGTCATGAAGTTACTTCGCTGGATAATTACTTCACCGGCTCAATCTTTAATCACATATCGGGGGTGAGATATGTTACTGGTTCAACCAAGGATATTGAAACATTAATTGACCCCGATATAGAGATTATCTATCACCTAGGTGAATATTCTAGGGTGGAACAAAGCTTTGAAGATGTAGAATTAGTATTGGAGTATAATAAAAAGGGCACATTCGCTGTATTGGAGTTTGTTAGAAAATATGGTGCAAGATTAATCTATTCGGGGTCGAGTACTAAATTTGCCGATGATAATACTGGCAGGGATCAGAGTCCATACGCTTGGTCTAAAGCTTCCAATACGGATCTTGTAATAAACTATGGTGAATGGTTCGGAATTGACTATGCCATTACTTATTTCTATAATGTGTACGGTGGTAGAGAGATTAAGACTGGTAAGTACGCTACTGTGGTTGCTCTATTCCTTGAAAAGGTTAGAAATGGCGAAAAGATAAGTGTGGTAAATCCTGGAACTCAAATGAGGAACTTTACATATATTGATGATATTATCAATGGTATTATACTTGTGGGTGAGAAGGGTGAAGGTGATGGCTATGGTATAGGCTCTGATACTGCATACACCATAGCCACTATTGCTGAAATGATTGCAATTAAAGGGCCTAGGCCTGTGATTGAATTCATACCGGAAAGACCTGGCAATAGAATGATGGGTGAAGTAAGGACTAGTAAGACGAAGGCCCTAGGTTGGGTGGAGAAAGGTAATTTGATGAATTATATTATGGAGTTGGATTTATGTGTATAAACATTGGTGTAATTGGTAATGGGTTTGTTGGTAAGGCGGTGGTGCATGGCTTTACTAAAGATGATAATAGTATCGTGATCTCAGATCCTTTATTGGGAACTACCACAAAAGATGTAATGGCCTCAAATCCAGAAGTTATCTTCATCTGTGTGCCGACACCTATGAGCGGCGATGGTAGTATTGATTCATCCATTATCGATACTGTGATAAAAGAGATTAATGGCTATGATGGTATCATTGTTTTGAAGTCCACAGTGACTCCAGATATTGTTAAATCTTTATCTGATACCTATGAGAGATTTGTATACAATCCTGAATTCTTAACTGAGACTAATGCTCTGCATGACTTTGAACATGCTACGCATCACGTATTCGGTGGTAGACCCAATGTTACTAAATTATTGGAAGAGTATTATAATAACAATACTATCTGCATACCTGCACCAAAATATCATATGTCTGCACCGGAGGCAAGTTTTGTTAAATATGGAATGAATTCTTTCTTGGCAGCCAAAGTCTTATTCTTCAATCAATGGTCGGACGCGATAGAATCTTTCGGTTGTTCTTATTCAGAGATTATGAAGGGCATTACCGCAGACCCAAGAATTGGAATAAGCCATACTTCAGTCCCTGGCCCAGATGGTAGAAAAGGATATGGGGGCGCCTGCTTCCCTAAAGACACCACGGCAATCTCTAATCTATTCCCAGATTTAACTATCATTAGGGAAACCATCACGAGAAATAATGAATATAGAAATCTATATGAGTTGGATGATAGGGAAAAGGCACAAAATGTTAGTTATAATATCCACCAAAACACTAATAACAACGCTTAGAAACGATTATGAACTGTGCCATTAAATATATAGAACCAATATGTTATAACTGTGCCCATAGGTCGAATTTCGTTAATGGGGCCAAAGGGATTATGTGTAAAAAGCATACTAAATATATTGATAGTCTATATTATACTTGTAATGATTTTAAGGAGAAAATGAAAAATATATTGGCAATATTAAATAAGATTGAAGCGACACCTAAGAAATTAGAGAAGCTATCAATACTAGAAGAAAATAAAGATAATGAATCATTGAAATCTGTGCTTATACATGCTTTGGACCCAAGAATTATATATCATATTAAGAAGATACCGGAATATGAAACAATTAAGTATTGTGATTTATATGATATTGATTGGGGTATAAATAAATTGTCAAAATTATCATCAAGAGAATTGACTGGTGGTGCTGGTGCACTATACCTCGCCGATATTTTATCTAGAATTTCAACCGATGATGCAATAGTTATTGAACGCATTATTAAAAAGGATCTTAGGGTGGGTATGTCTAAAAAGACTGCGAACAAAATCTGGGGTAAAGACTTCATACCAGAATTTCCAGTAATGCTCGCGTCATCGATGAACGAAAAGAATTTAGCTAAGATTAATTATCCAGCGTTTGTTCAAACCAAGATGGATGGCATGAGGGCAATGATTCTAATCAAAGACTATAATGTATCTGTATTTACTCGCAATGGTAAGCCCATCGATGTAGGTTCACAATTCACCGAATTGGTTGATGTTGATATAAGTAATGATTTTGTAATAGATGGAGAGTTATTGATTGTAGATTCTAATGGTACACCACTGGATAGGAAGACTGGGAATGGTATTCTCAATAAAGCATTGAAGGGAACAATTTCAGATGAGGAGCGAAAAATGGTTCGCATGGTGGCTTGGGACTATATACCAATGCAGAACTTTAATGATGGGCGATGCGATATATTGACTAAGTCTAGATTATATCACCTAGATTCAATCATTAAAAATGTACCGAACATAACCATGATTGATAATCACATTGTAAAAGACTATGAGGCGGCTTCGGTAATATTCAACTCTTTATTAGATAAAGGTGAAGAGGGTGTAATCATCAAGAACATTAGTTCTCCTTGGGTGAATAAGCGAAGCCCAGATTTAGTTAAGATGAAGGAGATATTAGAGGCGGATTTGGAAATCGTTGATGTCAAAGAAGGTGAAGGTAAATTCACCGGTGCGCTAGGGGCATTTATAGTAAAGGATAGTTCTGGTGGCACTTTATGTGCCGTGGGTACAGGCTTTGATGATGAACAACGAAAAGAATACTGGTCCAATAGAAATAGTTTAAAGGGTAATATTGTGGCAGTACAATATAATGCCAAGATTAAAAGCAAGAGTAATGATCTAGGTAGTTTATTTCTACCAGTATTTGTTGAGATGAGGGATGATAAAGATGAGGCGGATAATCTATGGAAGAAGTAGAAGTGAAAGAAATGGATAAGCCGATTAATTATAGAATTAATATGTGCTTTGAATGGAATGATTTCGACTCCTGTGTTGAATTTGAAATAACGGTGGACGGTGAAGTTGGGGATAAGGCCGACCTAGTACATGAATTGATAATTAACTGGAATTCTATCATTATGATGGAGGATGGTACTGTGGTTAATTTAGATCAATTTAAACAAGCCTTTGTTGAAAAGATTGGTGTCGCGACACCCACTAAAACGAATAATAAAATATTAAAGATGTTACATTGATAAAATAATTCATATAGCACTGTACAACGCATTAAAAGTATGATATAATATAACTATATTACAATAAGAAAGGTACTATAAATGTCAAAAATGAAAACTCTAGGTATTGAGCCGGTGATGTCACTACAAGAAGTAGCGGATGTGATGGGTATTACACGTCAACGCGTTTACGCAATCGAAAAAGCCGCTCTGGAAAAATTATCCAAAATGAAACAAGCACAGGACATGAAGAAGATGTACTTGGATAATGATTATGATAAATGAAGTTGGTAAAAAAGGCTTAGATAAATATCTAGATTTTTGTGCTCGTCATGGGAATATTGATATTGATAAGGCTCGTATCACTACACGGGCGGCCATAAGAAATCATAATAAACCAGATTCCGATAAATCAGAAATGGTTGAAATGGATAATCTAATGGGCCAATGGTACAATTCATTATCTTCTGGGGTACCTGACTATTCCGTATATGAAAGTCCATATTATTTCTGTGAAACTTGGCTATGTTGGAACGGTAGACCCG
>Ga0257122_1000165_pt1 | contig 70896 bp, 52 predicted proteins | sample SI106_120metaG_FD_190146 | JGI IMG/M metagenome (GOLD analysis project Ga0257122, IMG submission 190146) | Marine microbial communities from Saanich Inlet, British Columbia, Canada - SI106_120 | ecosystem: Environmental > Aquatic > Marine > Inlet | place: Canada: British Columbia | collected... | reverse complement strand
TCGCCGGTACGACGATTGCATTGTCCCCAATGCGAGGGAAGCGACCGACGAATTGGGGGTGATGAATGGTGGTCACGTGCGGCAGGACGCATATCGCTTCGTGGCCACCGTATTGGAGGAGCTAATCCATGTATTTATCGATGTTCTCTCGTTCCTACGCCGCCCTCATATTGAGCCTGTCCGCCATGATGTTCACCGCCTGTGGTTTGCCCCGGGTACGAGCAAAGATGGCTCCCGAATTCGCTTCCGGTGAGACTCGAGTCGGCAGCTTGACGGTGTTGCCCACGAACCTGACGATCTCCTATGCGGGGAGCGACGGTAGTAGGCATATGGTCGATAGCCTAGGTGAGAAGATTGGCCAGCAGATTGAACACGGTGTTGCGGATGTTTTGACGCGAAGGGGATACGACATTCGGCAGCCGCTTAGCCCTTTCGAAAAGGAACGCTTAGCCGCAGACCTGGCAAAGCTCAGTGAGAAAATCCACGATGCGACCGCAGGGATGGCAGCCCATAAAGGCCCAATTCGTGTTCGCGTTCCAATGCAGTATTCCCAGCGGGTGGGAGCGACTTTGGGTAGCGATGCGACGTTCTACACGCGTGGCTGGGCGCATATCAACCCGCAGGCCGACACGGACAAGCGCGTGCGAACCGCCATGATCATTTTGGCAGTGGTGACGGTTGTCGCGCTGGTGGCTATAGCCGCTGCAAGCAAGTCGAAGAAATCGTCTCCCTCAAAGGTCCGTGGGTCCAAGAGGCGGCGACGCGCGTATCGCTGGCGAAGCCGTCCTTGGTGGGGAGACTCGTGCAACGGCCATTGTGGCGTTCACGTACACGCGCCTGTGAAAGATTCAGCGACATCGTCCATGCATCTCGCCATGACCATGGTGCGAAATAGCAACGGGAAGGTGCTCTGGCACGCGGAAAGGACCTTCTCGCTCAATGCGGCGAGGGAGGACCTCTTTGGCCTTTCACGTCATTTTCTTGCTCAGTTGCCACCGGCGGTCGACAAGCTGCGCAGCGAAAACGCAGCTCCGTCCGTGAAGAATGTTGCTTCCCGCTAGTCGTCCGTGAGTTCTTCGGCGGAAAGATCGAGGACTTCGTCACCGGCGATGGCGACAGCTTGCTCCTTGGAGGATTCCTCGTTGTCGTCTGGCTCGGCGTCTTCGTCGTCAGTTGGGCGGGGGGTATCTCCGTAGCTGTGGCTCGCAGATACACGTCGATCGCGCCGTGTCTTCGCTGGCGTTTCGGACGCGTCGTCGGTCCCACCCGGCGCCGCGAATTTTGCTGCGGGATGTTCAAGCGTTGCGGATTTTCGTTCACTGAGATTTTGCTGCCCGCGACGGTCGGTTTCTGGCTCTTCGCCTTTTGGCGACGAATCCGTATCCTTTTTTGCAGGAGGCTTGGTCATTTCATTCACGTCTCGTGGCTTTTATTCCAGCTACTTTCATTTTCCGGCGTTTACGCATCAGGCGTCTGTGGCGGCGTTTGATGCGTCGATGCTCAATTGCAAGTCGGCGGCCGATATACGTATCGTTCGGCGTGAAGACGTAGGGTTTGAGGTGGGGCAGCGGATCGATATGCTTGCCCTTGTGGCGCATTTCGAAATGCAGGTGCGCGGCTGAACGTTTTACGCCTGTGCGGCCGACAGTGCCGATAGCTTGGCCGGCGTGCACGGTGTCTCCGTGTTTCACGCGATACGTTGCGAGGTGCATGTAGGCGCTTAGCAGGCCGTTCTTGTGGCGGATCATCACGAAGAGTCCGCCGGCACCCATATCTTTGCTCGGAAATTTTCCGGCGAGTTCTGGGTCGATATTCAAGGAGGGTTTGTATTTGCGATCGACGCCGGCCAACACGACTTTGCCGTCGGCCACGGCCCGTACCGGTTCCCAATAGGTCGAAGAAAAGTCGATGCCGCGATGGGCGCGCTTTCCTTCATCACGGGGATCACCCATGACGCCCGTAACCTTACGCGGGAAGCCGTCGAGCGGTGGATAAAGGTCCACCCCTTGAAATTGGGATTTCGCGATGGGCGCTTGGTTCTTATGATAGTAGCTTAGTAGCCGTCGTCGGGCTCTGAGAACGCGATCCTCCGCGCCATTGCCGCGTACGCGATCACCCCAGATGACGTGAGAAACATGATGTCGGTGGGCAATGGAACCGAAAGCACCGTCGTTTTTCGGGCATTGCTCCTTGTAGATGCTGAGAAACGCCGCTGCGAAGTAGATACTCGATTGCGACCGCCTCAAATTTCCGAGATAGAACGAATAACGGTTCAGGTCTTTCGTTCGCTCCTGCCACCGGCCTTCGTCGAGGGTCCAATAATGGTAGATGCGTTTCTCAAAGCGTGGCCGGTGTAGGCGCTGGTTGATTTGGGCGAGTCCGATACCGTAGTCGGTTTCGGTTTTGGGAAGGCATCGACTTTGGCGGTAGATCAAGGCGGCCAAAGTAAAGGGATCGACATCAAACTCGGCGGCGTATTGCAGGAGCCATTGCGTATAACGTTCGGACCGTTTGCGGGGCATTTGACCGCAAATAGTGATTAACGCCTGGCGAAAGCGATGGGAGTCGATTGTTTCGGGAGATTTCGGTTCCACAGGCCATTGCGACAGGTCGACCAAGCCTTGGTGCTTGGGTCTAAATGACTTCATACCGCGTCGTCGTCGTCGCTGTTGCGGTGGTTTGGGACCGGTGAAGTTGAGTGCGGGGGCTTCAGGAGGCAGTTCCAGTTTGGCGCGCGCGTCGCCTGTGACCGCAAGGCAAAGAATGGTGATGGCCGTTCCTATCGATAAGCGCATGCTGCATTGTAGGGCCAGAGGCCAGATTCGCCAAAATGCCTGTTTGGTAAATTGCATAATTGGGGGCGTCGAATGGTGCGTAAAACTGGCCAGCGTTGGCCAGCGTTGGCCGGCGGTAGTGCTCCGCCTTAGCGTTTCTTCTTCGAGTTTCGCTTCGCACGCTTCTTCTTGCGCGATTTCGCACGCCTTTCTTCGCGTTGCATTTGCTTTCGGACGAAATAGGGCAGTTCGTGGTGTTTTACTGTGAGACCGTCTTCAACGGCGACCTTTTTCGATTTGGCATTGGCGGCCAACCTTGGGCCGCGTTGTCCGGGCGCAAACGAACCGGGTTTTCGGTTAGGGACTGGCGGCATTTTTTCATAGGAAACGATGCGCCCGTCTTTTCCTTGAATCTGGATGAGGCGCGCGCCGTTGAGAGTGAAGCGGTACGTTCGAATCGTCTTTTTTCGTTTTCGATGGGTGCTCGTGATGGTGAATGTCTCGCCGCCTTTGTATTCGGCGCGGTGTTTGCCGAAAGTTACCCAGGCGGGCCTTTCCCCACTTTGGGTCATCGCCGAAACGAGCCGTTGGATCGGGTTCTTTTTCGCGCGTGGCTTGGCATCCGCCGCATTGACGAAATTGAGCGATAGGCTCAAAGACAGTGCGGAGATGATCGTTACCTTTACTAGCGCGTACATCGTGTGCTCCCCCGAAGGCGTTAACCTACCTAATTAGCAATCCGGATGCCAACATCGAAAAACGATTTTTTTTGTGGGGCGGCAAGTTGAATCAGATACTTACGGGGGTTGCACATGGGCGGTTGCATTGTATCGTGTTCCCTTTTGGTGCCCAACTGGCGTATCGACTAGGATCCGGTGCCGAATTTGGCAGATATTCGCGGGACTTTTTCGCCGCCGATCCCAATTGCCGTATGATGGGCCATGATTCGACTGCTAGGTGCCATTCTTCTCGTATCGATTGTCGCAGCGCCTCTTCACGCCGAAGATGTAGATCCCCTCTATCTACTAAAGAGGAAATGTAAGAATCGCCGGGGCGTACGAGTACTCACGTCCCCCCAAATCCCCGTGGCCGGGAAATCAGTGCGCGTATTGGTGGTCTCCGAAAAGAAAATTCCCGGTTCGAAGCTGATCGGCAGGGGGCCGGATGGCTTGCTGGAGCTCAGCGCAATCAATCGTGGCGGACCGCCCTATTTTTCATTCGCCACGATCGAAAACCCTGCACTCGGTAGATATCGTTTTGCGCTACTCAATGGCGACGACAAGGTGATGGCTTGTCGGGGCACTCGCGTCCGAAAACGCTATCGCGCACCAGAAGTTACGGATTATTGGCCGATCAAGCGGGCCTGGTCCCGAACAATGGAGAATTTCTATTCGGCTTGGGTCGAGATGCTTTTTGATTCGCCAGCGGGCACACGTCCGAGTTGGACGCCTTTGCATAAAGTAATACGCGATCCCAAACGTAATATTCTCTACAACCATTTGGGATATAATGAAGATGGTCCGGACGAAAAGAAAGCGGTGGTCTTGAAGCCCGACTGCGCGGACCTGCCTTTCTATATGCGGGCATACTTTGCTTGGAAGATGCGCCTGCCCTTTGGGTATCGTCACTGCGACCGAGGTAGTGCTAGGCGGCCCACAAAATGCCGAGAATTGAAGACGAACGTCGGTGTGGTAACCGTCGATACGCCCAGCCGCAAGCTAGCGGCCAAGGCGTTTTCGAAATTCTTGAGGCGCAAAGTCAGCTACGTTCATTCGGCGTCGGGGCGGACGGCTCCCGACGACGAGGAAAGCGATCTCTATCCCGTCAGGCTCAACCGAAAGAGTCTGCGGCCGGGAACCGTCTATGTGGACCCCTATGGACATTTGCTGATCATTTCTCGGTGGCACGAACAAACCGAAACGAAAAGTGGTTTGCTTTATGCTGTTGATGGCCACCCAGATCTCTCCGTTGGACGCAAGCGGTTTTGGCGTGGTGCCTTCATGTTCAAATCGGATATTCGTGGTGGTGCCGGCGGATTCAAAGCCTTTCGCCCTTTGGTTCGGCGCGACGAACAAATTGTGCCTCTAACCAACGATGAAATCCGAAAATCAGGAAACTACCGCAACTATTCCACGCGGCAGTACAAACTGGGACTGCAGGGGTTTTACGATCGAATGGATAGCGTGATCAATGCGCGTCCGCTTAGTCCGACCCATGCCTACCGGGAACGGATGAAGGCCCTCTACGAATTGTTGCAGGAGCGTATCGATTCCGTCGCTGCGGGTGAAAAGTACATGAAGGAAAAAGACTATGCGGTGGTGGATATGCCCAAAGGGCCAAGGATCTTTCAAACCCAAGGGGCCTGGGAAGATTTTTCTACACCCGCACGAGATATGCGTTTGCTGATCGCCATCGAAGACGTGATTCGGTATCCCCAACGCGTGATAAAATTCCCCAAACGTTTTACCCTCGCGGAAGGTGAAACCCCGGAGCAAGGAAAGGCGGCGATGGAAAAACTCTTCGGGGAATTCAGTGCGAAGAATACGATCGACTACGTAAACAGTGCGGGTAAAAGTGTGACGCTCACAATGGCGGACGTTATCGACAGACGGAAAGCTCTGGAAGTCGCCTACAATCCGAATGATTGTGTAGAGATCAGGTGGGGGGCTGACGAAACTGAAATGAAGAGTTGCAAACGTCGGGCGAACGCCGAACAGCAGCTCCTAATGGGCAAATATCGTCGCTGGTTCGCAACAAGAATTCGCCCGCCGATTCGCTAGTACTACGGAACGGAAATTCGTTCCGGGTTTCTGAGCCGTGGTGCTAGAGGGACCGCGTCTGCCGGCCCTCGCGGCGTCCCCGTTTAATTGAGGCTAGTAGCCCGTGCCCGCCTTCGTGATTGACAAAACCCGGATCGAACTTCGGGCAGGGGGTACTGGTTTTTTCTATTCGACGAAAAGGGGGAGGCCCCACTGTTCGAGCAGCAGGCGAAGATCTGCTGAAACGCCCTTCGGGTTTTCGTCCCCTAAATGTCGCCGTGGGATTCTCGATAGGGTTTCAGCGAGCCGTTTGCGCGCGACATGCATACGCCAGGCGACGGTGCCCGGTGAGCAGTTTTGAATCACCGCGGCTTCGGCTTGGCTGAGCCCTTGTAAGGCGACGAGGACCACGCTGGTCTTCATGGCAGGGGAGAGTTTGTCCAATTCCCGCAGCAGGCGCGCATAGGTTTGCCGCAACTCGGCGGCCCTGGCGGGATTGTCGGGCGCATCGACGGCGACAGCCCGCGTGATCCTTGGATCCTCTAAGTCTGTTTCGCGGCGCCGCTTGCGGTCACGACGGTTGTTGAGGGAACGATTGACCGCGATACGGTAGAGCCAGGTGAAAAACTGACTTCTTCCCTGAAATCGTTGGATATTTTTGTAGGCGCTGATGAAGGACTCTTGCGTGACGTCGTCGGCTTCGCTCTCACTACCCGTCATATGCAACGCCAGGGCGAAGATTCGAGGGCGAAAGCGTTTGATCAATTGGTCAAAAGCGCTGCGATCCCCAGCGGTTGCCCGGGCTACCAGCTCGTCGGTCTCACGTAACGCTTGGGGTTTGTAGGTGGTCATTGGTTGTTTAGACGCGCCAGGGGGCCAAAAGTTTTGCGAAAAAATGTTTTCGGCGATCTTTGTCGTGGAGCGCCCCATACCTAGAGATAAAACTATTAAAATTCAGCCGGTTAGTCCGAACCCTGTTGTCCTAGGGTTTTCGGCGGAGCGTCACCGCGTTCGCCGTAGAGTTCATATTGTAGCAGCGTGCGCAGGCCCTGGCGGTCCAATTCAGGAGAAGCGAGTGGAGGCGGATCATCCGTGGATCCATTTGCGATGAGCTTTCCATAATGAAGTTGGGCGCGTCGAACCGCGGCCACGTATCGCTTGCTGTAGGCGGGAAGCGCGCGGCCTTTTCGTTGCCAGCGAGAGACGCGGCCCGGACCTGTGTTGTAGGCCGCAAGGGCGAGGGCTTCGTTTCTGCGGAAGCGTTTTAGCAGGTAGGCCAAATAGGCGGTTCCAGCGTCGACATTGAATTGGGGATCGGTGATGGAAAAGTCTTTGTATCCTAGCCGGCGGGCCAACGCGGCTGCCGTCTTGGGCATGAGTTGCATCAATCCCCGAGCTCCCACACCCGATCGCGCTCGGGATTTGAAGCGAGACTCCACGTGTATCACACCGAGAACGAACCCCAATGGAACACCATGTCGGCTCGCCGCCTTCTTCGCGATGGGAAAAACCGCCGCATATCCAGATGCGGTTTTCGTCGGACGCTGAGGTCGGCGCTTACCACTTTGTGTAGCGCTGCTACATGCGGCGATCGACATCATCGCAGCGGTGACCATGAAAGCATCTCGTCGTCTCACGCCATCGATCATGACAGCTTCACATCCCAGGTACAAAATTCGGGCAAAAACTGGGGACTACAAAATTCGGGCAAAAACTGGGGACGGAGGGGGACTTGGGGACAACTCGAAAGACTGGGGACGGAGGGGGACTTGGGGACAACTCGGTTAGGAGAAGGTTCGCATGAGGACGGGAGGGAGGAGGTGGTCCAGGCGGCGGCGGTAGGTGTCGCGTTGGAGGTGTAGGCCATCTCCGCTGTCCAGCCCTGGGGCCAGATGTCGGTCCGAGGCGGAGATACGGAGGGCCTTTTCTAGATCGAGAATCTCGACCTTTTCCTCGGCAGCGAAATGTCGCAGCCAATCGTTGAATGCGCAAAGGGCAGCCGATCTGCCTGGGTAGGCCTCGTCATGGGACCGGCTGACGGGCACGACGGTTGCCAAAATCGGTTGGATCCCCGCCTCTCGAATACGATCGACCCATTCGTGGACCATCGCTTGCCGGCCTTGTTGTGGTTCATTTGAGGGAAAATAGGCAGCACATTCTTTGATGATAATAGCGTCGGGGCGCGTCGGAATGACCTTGTCCAACAGAGGCGTCTTGTCGAATTCATATTCCACAAAGGACTTCACGTTGGGAAATACGACCGGCAGATGCCATGCATGGCCTACGGACGCACCGAGCAAGACGACCTTTCGTTGGGCCAAGTCCGGCGGCAGGGGGATCTTTGCTGTAACCAGCGACAAGGCAAGGGTTTCGAGCCTGTCTTTTCCTCGTTCGACGAGTAATTTTAGCCGGTAGGGGACCATCGACCCAACTTAGCCCCTGCGTCGTCCTACGCGCAAGGGGGATCTCAGAACCCTCAATCATCCCAACCATGCTGCGATAAAATGCCGCGATGCAGCATCCGCGACACCGTGGTCAAATGTTGGCAGTCTTTTTCAGAGGCGGCCCATTCGTCTGCCACCTGTCACCGGTGGTACCCCCGCGAGAACAGATCGGCGGTTAGAATCACTCAACTATTTATAGGCCCGGTTATTGCTATTTGTTGGGGGAGCCAGGAGAAGTTTTGAAGCGTATGTATCATCTGCCTTTGTTGTGGGTCGCCATCATCATCATGATGACGGGTTCTGCACGGGCGCAAATCTGTGGGAAGTCCGTGGCGCTGCGCGTCAATACGCAGGGACTGAATTTCGTTGGTGAGCAGGTGCTACCGCTCATTCCCACGGAAATCGATATTCCGGCTGCCGACAAGGTGATCGTGGATTGGCCGCTGACCAGCGATGACGCTCGGGTCGTCTTGACCGGTCTCACCGCGAAACTCAACATTCGGGAATTGCGTTTCTATATGGGCGGTTCGGCGTTGCACGCTTCGGTTGTTGCCGATGTCAGCACCAAGGGCCCGGTAGATGTGCATAACGCGTACGCGAGTTTTGGTACGGCGGAATGCAATGCCGATGTTGACCTGCAGGGCGTTCAAGTTAGTTTGGGACTCAAGGTTACAACCGTCGCAGGTAGAATTCAGGTCGATATCACCAATGTGAATTTCGGCCTCGATAATCAGGCCACGAAGATTCAGCTCAACGACTGCGCTATCGGAACGTTGGTCACGGCCGTTGTCGATTTTCTGCGCAGCCATTTCATGGAATCCATAGAAAAAGGTGTCGAAAGCTTGGCTAAGGAGAAGATTGCCGCGTTGATCGAGGAAAAATTGGATCGCACCATCGCGTACTCCGGTGAAACCGAGACCATGTCCTACGCCGCAAGATTAGAAAGCGTCGATACCGATACGAGCGGCGTCGAACTATCGCTGGGTGCCCAACTCGACTTTGCCCGGGGGCAGATCGCGCCTTGCCTTGGAGGGTATGAAGTCGCGGAGCCACAAACTTGCGTGGGCGTAGCGCCCAGATTGAAGATGAACTATCCGTCTATGTTCTCGGCGGGTGTTTCAGAGGCTCTGGTCAACAATACATTACATTCCATTTGGCGCAGTGGACGTTTGTGTCTGGACAGTCGCACGATCGAAAATCCCGCCATAAGCTCCGCGATCGCCAACCTCTCAGGCGCCCTGGGTCAGCCCGAGGGAACGAATATCGATTTTAGTTTTCGGTTGAGTAGCGCCCCGGTGTTGCATCTTTCCGCATCCCACGGAGCTGTTCTAAAACTGACAGGGGTGATGCTGCAGGTTGACCTCGGCCGCGATCAAACTTCGGCCGGCCGTGTCAACGTTGAGGCGAATCTAGCCATTCGCGTGAAGCCCAGTATTGACCCCATGAGCAACACGGTCACTCTCGACCTCGAAGAAATCAGTGTCGAGCGCTTCAACCTTTTGGGTGAAACGGCTCTGATGTTGGATCCCGCGCGGCTTCAAGTCTATTTGCAGAACGTCGTGGTACCGCTCCTGCAAAAGCGGCTACAGGAACAACAGCTTTCGCCCGCGGTTTTATCCGCACAACACTACCTTGTTGCACTCAAGCAAATCGACGTAGGCGACGGCTATTTGGGGGTCTACCTCGATGCGTACGAGCCAGGTCAATTGGGAGATGAAACCGCACCGGCTGTGAAACTCGTTCAGGATCCAGGATCACTCATCTCGCCGCGCGTGGTTCAAGTCTACGTTACGGCAGCTGACAATCTCACGCCTACCACGCTGATTCGCTACCGGCACCGCCTCGACGGCGGAACTTGGAGCGAGCTTAGCTATAGTTCCAGAGTCGATATGGTTGCAGAGAACCCAACGCATCAGCTTGAGATCGTCGCTGTCGACCAGAAAGGAAATACGTCGAGCAATCCCCTGATGCTCAACTTCGAAGTTGACGCCCTTCCTCCACGATTGTCGATTCATTCCGCACCGGCTTCTCTCATTGGTTCGGAACCCTTGAGCGTAACATTTAGCGGTTCCGACGATCGAAGTGCTGACCAATCCCTGCTCTATGAAGTTGAGCTCATGGGTGTACCAGAGCTGGGAGGTACGCCTCAAATACTGGAAAGTCGCCCTTATCAAATGTCTTTACGGGAGGCCACGTTTTCTCCGCGAGAAAATGGCGTCTACAAGATTCGGGTGACAGTTCAGGATGAGGCGGGCAACGTAACGTCAGCGGACAGCGGTTTTGTGGTGGAAGCCGGGGGATGCGCATTAAGTGGCGCTCGACCCTCGAGTTTGGCAATATTCTTGTTCATGACCTTTCTTCTGCTCACGCTTCGCCGCCGCAACCATAATAGATGCCTTCGTTAGTCGGTAGGGCTACCACTCTCGTACTGTTTCTGGCTTTGGGTGCGTCGCATTCAGCTCAGGCTGCACCTATTGGATCGATATTCACCACGCCTACCGGAGGCGATGCAAATAGCACATTTCTAAACCCGGCTGCGATGTCGACCATTGAAGGAACAGAGATCGCCTTCTTCGCCAGCGTTTCGCTGATTCGCGCCCAATATAGCCGGGCGACGCCGAGCGCCTACGATGGCCAGTATCTAGATCAAGCAAGGCTAGATGCCCCCAAGCCCGACGTTGCGTTGTCGGTTGTCACCGATGCGGGCCTTTCGGAACTCGATATTTGGAAGAACTTCCGCTTTGGATTGTCTGCGACGGTTCCGTTATTGGATGGCGCAACATGGCCCGAGGATTCCCGAGCATCCTATTACTACGCCATCATCGGCCGGCAGGTCACGTTCATGCTTCAGCCCACCGTCGGATATAAGATCAATCGCTACATCTCCGTGGCCGTAGGTATGGACATCATGGCCGCGTGGCTTGCACAGGAAGTCAATCTCGACTACGGCGCCAAAATCAATCAAGCAGGGTGTGCTTTGAACCCCTCGGCTCCTTGTGATGCCAATGCCCCTTTTAAGCGAGAAGACCCCAGCCTCACTGGTTTGGTCGAGATTGGCGGTTTGGGTTGGGGGCTCGGCGTAACGGGTGGATTGCTGGTTACGCCCACGCCGTGGCTGGCTTTCGCTTTCTCAGTGCATAGTGGCGCATCGATCTCTGTACCCGTTGATATAGAGCTTTCCATTCCGCAAGTCGCGACCGACTACGTTAAAGAGCATTTGCCCACGATCAGCCTTCCAGCGCTCAAGGCCAAGGGGATTGCGATCAATGTGGTGCCGACGATCATCTCGGCGGGTATTAGCATTCGTCCCCTCGATTCATTGCTTGTTTCTTTGGATATGCAATGGATTGACAAGTCGCGAACGTCCATTCTCGACGTGAGTATGCAAAGCACTACGACAGCGATGATCGCCGACCAGATCTTGATCAAAGCGTTGAAGGACGATTGGCTTTTCGGTATCACAGGAATCTACGAAGTCATTCCCAGCTTGAAGCTCGCGCTCCGTTTCGAAGCCGATCCCAACACGCGGCCCGAGCGATACTATACGCCCGTCAGCGTGGACTTTGATAAATTCGCTCTCAGCCTAGGCATCGCCTGGCAGGCCACCCGCTGGTTGAACCTCAGCGTTGAGTATTCTCACTACTTTATTCCTAGCAAGAATGTGGAGGTGAGTAACTTCAAGCCCAATGCAAACCCCACGACGCCTGAGGAAGATGGTTTCGACAAGCCACTACCCACGGGGCTGTATTCGGCACAAACCGACCGCTTCGGACTGTCCGCTTCTTTTTCATTTTAGCCCCATTGCTCTCTCCTTTTTGTTCATGATTCTAACTGCTTGGGGTGTCGCTCGACCGTCTCAGGGCAGACCCTGTGCAATTGGTGCCGCTGCGTCTAAACTCCTCTGACATCAAAGGAGCGGATAGATGGCCAAGGTCAAAGGTAACGTTCTCGTCGCGCAGGGTGGTGGTCCCACCGCTGTCATCAATCAATCGTTGGTCGGTGTTGTCGTTGAGGCGCGTAAATTTCCAGAGGTCGGACGCATCTACGGAGCCATTGGTGGCGTCAACGGAATTATCAACGAAGAGTTGATGGACCTTACTCAGGAAACAACCCACAACCTTGAACAAGTTGCAGGTACGCCCGCCTCCGCCATGCTCAGCACGCGCGACAAACCCGATGCGGAGTACTGCGAACGCGTCTTCAAAGTTCTTCGCGCGCACGACGTGCGCTATTTCTTCTATATCGGTGGCAACGATAGTTCAGATACGGTGCGCATCGTTAACGAGAATGCACAGGCGGCCAACTATGAGCTGCGTTGCGTGCATGTCCCCAAGACCATCGACAACGACTTGATGGTTACAGACCATACGCCCGGGTTTGGTTCAGCGGCGCGCTTTGTCGCGTTGGCCTTTGCCGGAGTCAATCTGGATAACCGCGCTTTGCCTGGCGTTTATTTGGCTATCGTGATGGGGCGGCATGCGGGTTTCCTGACGGCTGCCAGTTCGTTGGCGCGATCATTTCCCGACGATGGTCCCCACCTGATCTATGTTCCAGAGCGCCATTTCGACGAGCAGGCCTTTCTTTCTGACGTCGATCGCGTCTACAAGAAGCACGGTCGCTGCATTATCGCCGTTAGCGAAGGTATCTCGGACGCCAAAGGTATGCCGATCATTACTAAGCTTAGCGAAGACGTGGAAAAGGACGCTCACGGCAATGTTCAACTCTCGGGCACGGGCGCCTTGGATGATCTCTTGGCCGATCAGATTCGCAAAGAATTGAAGATCAAACGCGTTCGCGCCGATACCTTCGGTTATCTGCAGCGTAGCTTCATGGGCATCGTTTCGGATGTCGACCAGCAGGAGGCACGCGAGGTGGGTGAAAAGGCCGTCCAGTATTCTCTTTGGCACAATATTGACGGATCGGTGACCATTCACCGCGTTGGCAACTATTCGGTCGACTATCGTCTAACGCCCCTCGTAGAAATCGCTGGCAAGACAAAGCATATGCCCGCAGAGTTTATCAATGCCGAGGGCAACGGCGTTACGCAGGCTTTCGATAACTATGCCCGACCTCTCTTGGGTAGCAATATGCCTCGCCCCTACCGTATTCGAGCCCCTCGAGTTGCCAAGAAACTCTAGGCTCCTGGTGTTCTAGAGCACCGTCGCTCAGGCTTCTATTTTGCACGCCGCCCCCTCAAAGCCCTATCGTCATACATCGTTGCTCATCGCTTTGCTCGCTGGTATGGGCAGCTATCTCCTCGTCTACCAGCATCCGGTGTTTGAAGGATTCGCGGCCCTCCATAATTTGCTGGCCACGTTGTTGGGCTCAATTCCTTTCGTTGCCGCCTTATGGTTCGGCGCGAAGCGTCTTGAAGAAGGCAAGAACGAGTTGGCAATTATTCTGGTCGGTGCCGTAGCGTTGCGGCTATGCGTACCGCTTGAATCTCTCGTCGGATCCGAAGACGCCTATCGCTACCTCTGGGATGGGTTGGTCCAATCGCATGGAATCAACCCCTACTTGCATCCGCCGCTATCGCCGCAATTGGAACACCTGAGAGAACCGCTCTTCTTTCCCTATATCTTTCGCCCCGATTTACGCACGGTTTATCCTCCTCTCGCCGAAGGATTCTTTTGGCTGGCGCATCGGTTGACGCCCACGAGCGTCGTCGGCTGGAAGATGATCCTGCTAATCCATGAACTCGCTTCTACGTATTTGCTCTATCGGCTCTTGCAGCAACATCAAAAACCAACGCGCTGGTCCATTCTCTATGCGTGGTCTCCATTGCCCATCATCCAAGGGTCTGCAGCTGGGCATCTGGATAGCCTTCTCGTGCCGTGGCTTTTGGTTTCGTTGATCTTGGCAGAACGACGCCCTTTCGCAGCAGCAGTGGCTCTCGCAGCGGCGACTATGGTGCGGCCCGTATACGCGCTTTGCCTCGGGGCGTTGATCATGCGTCGCCAGCCAAAAGAAAGCCTAGTCGCCGGCGTCGGTTTCTTCGGCGCGGTGGCACTGATGGTTTTACCCTACGCAGATGCGGGTTGGGCAATGCTTGAATCGCTTTTTGTCTATGGCGAGCATTGGCGGTTTAACGGCTCGCTCTATCAACTCATCGAACCTCTTTGGGGCAACACGCCGCATTTTCGCTACTATCTTTACGGCGGTATTTGCGTGCTGGCGGGCCTTTCCTCCTTGCTGCCTATATCTCGTCCCGCACGCTACCTCATGGCAGTGGGCTGCTATTTCGTATTCGCGCCGACCATCTACCCTTGGTATCTACAGGGGATGCTGGCCATTGGCGGGCTCTATTGGGGGCCCTTGGTGATGGCATTTCCGGCGCTGATTGGTATTTCGGATCTCGTCGTCGCCGTGGGTGTTCAAGGTGGACATTGGCAGGTTCCGCGAGCGGCATTATGGCTGGAGTATTTGGGTATCTACGGTTTGCTTCTATATCAACTGTTGGGGCAGCGTATTTCCCAGCGTTGGAGATAGGATCTAGTTGTCATAGCGCAAGATCACACCGCCAGAACCCACTGCCCATATATCGTTGGGTGAGCTACCCCAGACCGCGCGAATATTTCCCCCGCCAGTGATGGAATGGGAAGCATCGAGGGATTGGGTCAACCAATGCCAGATCGTTCCCATTTCGCCGACGAACCAAAGATCCGACTGGCCGGCCCTCCACATGCCCAATATCGCAGGTGGCGGAAACATATGCGGGACTTGCGGTACTAAGTACCATTGACTCGTCGCCCAGCGAAGAACCGTACTATCGTCGCCGTAGGCCCAGGCCGTTGTGGGGCTCACGGCCCACACGCCGCGAAGCGCAGGTATTGCCGTGGCGCCGCTGGCACTGAAGTCGAAGCCTCGGTCATCGCGCCATGATGTTCCATCGTAGTAGCGCATGGTCCCGTCCCAACCCACAGCCCAGACGTCTGACACTGAACTTCCGTGTACACCCAAGAGCGCCTTTTGATCGACATGTTGGGAGTCCACTTGCCATTTATTTTGGTCGTGCCGCAGGATCAACCCCTTCTGCCCCACGGCCCAAATGTTGGACGGGTCGATTCCCCAGAGACCGAAGAGCTCCTCGCTATGTCCTGCGGGTAGCGCTTGGTAATTGATATCGGTTCCATCGTAGTGGCAAATTATTCCGACAGGGTCGCTGGCGCCCGAAGCGGTGGCTTTGCCAACCAGCCAGACGTTCGTCGATGAATGAGCCCAAACGCCGTAGAACTCGATGGATGTTTGCTGAGACGCACAATTATGGGTGTGGATATCGATGGGGGCCCAAACGCCGGTGTAACGATAGATACTTCCATCCTTGCCGACAGCCCACACATCGTTCGCGGCTGAACCGTGGAGGCCATAGAACGTGCCCGTTGGTTTGGGCGTGACATTGGCAAACTTCCACGTAGCGGGGCCAAGATCGGCAAGAATATCATCGGTCATATCCCGGGTGGTATCTGGTATTGCTGCGTCCAGTGTTGTTTCGAAACCTTGGTCGACAGGGAGCGTGTTCGCGTCGGTATCGGCTGGAAGGTCTTGGTGCCCGTCGCTGTCCGTAACCATCGCATCAATATCGGCCGCTGGAAGATCACTGCTACCCACGTCCGGCAGTGGCGGCGCGCTGATCTTATCTTCAGCGCAGGCGGAGATTAGAAAAATGACGACGAAAACAAAGGGGAAGCTACGAGACATTATCGTCGATCATAGTCGCCAGAACGTTTTTCGTTAAGCTTTTGTTAGAAAGGCGGCTTTAGCGGTCGATTTTTCGGGCGTTAGCGATGCGGTCACGGTGCTGCATGCCTTGGTAGGCCTCTCCGAACGGTTTACGCGGAACGTATTGGCCTTTGCCCTTTGTGGCCCGTATATCGCCATCGGCGTAGATATGGTTACCTCTACTTAGCGTATGCACCGTGAGGCCGCGTACCTCTCGACCTTCAAAAACGTTGAAATCATTTTTTTGATGGTGGGTTTTGGCGGAGATGGTCTTGCTCTTTTCTGGATCGAAGACGATTACGTCGGCGTCGGCACCTACGCGAATAGCACCTTTTTGCGGGAAGATATTGAAGATGCGCGCCGCATTGGTCGAGGTGGCGGCTACGAACTCATTGGGTGTAATCAATCCGCTGTTGACGCCCAATTGCCAGACGATGCTCATTCGGTCCTCAATGCCGCCGGTGCCGTTGGGGATCTTCGTGAAGTCTTCGAGCCCCATTCGCTTCTGTTCGACATTGAAGGTGCAATGGTCTGTGCCGATAACCTGTAGATTGCCCGCTTGCAGGGCCTTCCATAGAGCTTCGGGATGGCCCTTGGGTTTGAAACATGGGCTCATGACATGGCTGGCAGCGAAGTCCCAATCCTTGTCGTAGTACACCGAATCATCGACCGTCAAAAAACCTGCAAGGGTTTCACCGAAGACGCGTTGGCCTCGGAGTCGTGCGCGCGTTACGGCATCGGAGGCCTCTTGGGCGCCGATATGAACGATATAGAGCGGAACTCCTAGAACCTCCGCAATGCGGATAGCGCGGTCAGCGGCTTCGCCTTCAACTTCGGACGGACGCGACTGAGGGTGTCCTTCGGGGCCGGTGATGCCTTTTTTCAGCAACTCTTGTTGGAGTTGGAAAACCAACTCGCCCGTTTCCGCATGCACGGCAGCGATGGCGCCGAGATCGCGGCAGCGCGAGAAACCCGCGATGAGTTCTTCGTCGCTAACCATGATGGCGTTCTTGTAGGCCATGAAGAATTTATAGCTGTTGATGCCGTGTTCGTTGGTGACGACGGCCATCTCTTGGCTTACTTTTTCGTTCCAGCCGGTAATCGCGACGTGGAAACCAAAATCCGTTGCTGAAATGGCGGCGCGTTCCTGCCAGGTGGCGACAGCATCGATCAAAGATCCGTCGGGAATCACAAAGTCGATGATCATTGTGGTCCCGCCGGTAGCCCCGGCCACTGTCCCGGTATAAAAATCATCCACGACGCGCGTGCCCATGAAAGGCAATTGCATATGCGTATGCGGATCGATACCGCCGGGCATGACGTTGCAGCCACCGGCTTCGATAACCTCGGCACCAGCGGGCACGTCTAGGTCAGGGCCGACTGCGACGATCTTTTCCCCTTCGATCAGGACGTCTGCCCGAACCGAATTGTCGGCATTGATAACGGTTCCTCCGCGAATCACGATAGCCATGGCGGCCTCCTCATGGGTAAAGGCTCGGCGACGAGCGAAGGACTTTATAGCAGGAAGTTAGGAGATTCGCATCTGTCGCCGCCGTGGGTGGGTGTCGACGAAAGGCAGAGACAATTCAGCTAGTTAGCAGTGGCTGCCTCTGCTATTTGCCGTTGAGGGCCCAGCTATATTTGAGGTAGCCGAATTTCGCGGAGCTCAAGCGCTCGGCCTCGGCTTCGCGGTATTGGGCTAGAAATTTCCCCACGCTTCCCGCCGCCTTTTCGAAGTCCACCGCATACCATTGAAAGAGTTTCGAGATCTTTATCTGATCACCATCGACTTTGACGCCCCGGCCGGCTACGAAACGTTGGGTCAGACGGTTCAAATCCGCATCTACTTTGCCAGCAGAAAAGGCGCGCGACCCGAGTGGAGGGCAACTTCGTGCCCCACACACCAGCGCAAAGTGTATGCGTGCGTCCTGAAATTGCGGGCGAATAATCTTATTTTCAAGTTGGTCGAGGGTGACCGCTTTGCCAGCAACCCTATACTGAGCCTTCTTAAAGAACCCCGGCACCTTCATTACACTCGCGAGGGGAAGACGATCGACGATGGCCTTGATGACAATGGCGTTATAAGCGTTGAGGTAGAACGCCAACCGAGCATTCTTGCTCAGACCAGAAACGTTCGCTTTGGCTATGGCGCCGACGTATTGATCGAGTTCGGCTTTTGCCGCTGCTTTAATACCGCTGTAGTCGACCTGGCCGCGTTTGACGTATTTCGCTAGGAGTCCGTTGAATTTACTATGGTCGAACGCCTGTACGGGAGCTGAGGCCGCCATCAACAAGGGGAGAGATAGAGCCAGTAGGACGGGAGCAGACGGATTTGCGCGCGGTCTCATGAGATATCCTTTTTTCGTAAAGGCTTACGTTCGAGGCCGCACCGAAGTTACGTGCCGTGGCATCGTTTCGCCCTATGGGCGGTTGGACGCATGGGATGCGCTTTCTATTCGACGGGCTATTCTTTTGCGACGGGTTTCACGTAGAGGGCCTTAGCCCGTACAATCACAGTATTTCCGGCGCGGCGGCTCCCGATCATCAGGAGTGCGTTGGCTCCCAAGCCGGCGGCCTGGCTCTTCATATGGTCCATGGCGGAGGCTTGGTTGGGACCCGACCCTGAAACCATCCCCAAAACCCGAAAGACGCCCGCTGGTGGGGCATGAAGTACGTCCAGACGCGAAGCGGTGGCACAGGCCATCAGGGCCATAGCCGACGTGAAAAGGGCGGCTGTGATCAGTCTCTTAAGCATTATTCCTCCTAGGCGCTGAAATACTAGCACAGGGCGAAAGTTCCCTGGGGTGATCAAATTCAATGCCGAAAATGCTTTGCATTGCAAAGGGCTAGCCGGATAAGTAGACTGCGCAACGATGTAGCCAGCGCCGTTAACGCCTCGCTGCAATTTATTTGGACTTTCTAATCGATGACTCTGCTCTTGATCAGCATAGGGGTGCTGGCCGCCGCGCCTCTGCTCTATCTTTTGGCCCGCGTTACGCAGCCCACGTTGGCGCTATTGGATGGCTTCGTCTTCGTCGTCATCGGCGGGTTGGTACTCATTCACATCATTCCCGAGAGCGTGCAAGTTGCGGGGTGGTGGGCGTTGCTCGCGCTTTTTGCGGGTCTCATGGGGCCGGGCTATCTGGAAAAGGGTTTGCATCGTGCGGCGGCAAAGGCGCATACCTTCGCGTTGCTTCTCGCCTTGGCGGGTCTCGCCTTTCACGGTTTTCTCGATGGCGTCGCCCTACTCGATGGCGGTGACGCGCACGGTTCACGCAATCTGCTTGCCGTGGCTGTGGTGTTGCACCGCATACCGGTGGGTCTGACGATTCTCTGGCTCTTGATTCCGCGCTACGGCTGGCGCTGGGCAGCGGGGGCGCTAGGCGCCATTGCGGTGGCAACATTGGCCGGCTATGCCATGGGCGGTGCGTTCATTTCCGATTCTACTCGTCAGGGCTTGTCTATCTTTCAAGCTTTGGTGGCGGGCTCGCTTTTGCACGTTGTGATTCACTCCCCCGACCATATCGTCTGTGAGCATGAGGCGGGGCGCTGGAATATCAACAGTGGTATGGGCGCCGTGTTGGCGGTTGTCGTCCTCTACTACCTCGGTGAATCCGCATTACATCACGGTTCGCACGCCGGAGAGCATGCCGGCCATCACGCTGGCGACTTGCTCGGCGGGCATTTGGCTCATCTGGCCCATGCCCCGAGCGCGTTTTGGTCGCTAGCGGAAAAGAGCGCGCTGCCCCTACTGATCGCGTATTTGGGGGCAGGGCTGCTGCACGGTTTTCTTCCCCGCGCATCCATGGCTTGGCTGGGTCGTCGGGGACCTCTTGCGCAGTCGTTCAAGGGCGTCGCCTTCGGTTTGCCGCTACCCGTATGTTCCTGCGGGGTGATTCCGCTCTACCAAGGTCTGATTACCCGTGGGGCCCCGGCCTCGGCAGCGATGGCATTTTTGGTGGCAACACCCGAGATCGGCATCGATGCCCTCTTGCTTTCGATTCCCTTATTGGGTTCAGAGCTCACTTTGGCGCGGGTGCTGGCCGCATCGATCGTGGCCATCCTGGTGGGCTGGATTGTCGGCGGATATGCGAATAAACTCGACACCGCCAATGCTCCCGCTGCTTGCGGGGATGATCCCATGCCCAGCGATTTTGGGCAGCGCCTACGGATCAGTATTCGAGCCGGGCTCGCGGAGGTTGTCGATAATACGGCGCCCTGGATCATTCTTGGCCTGGCCGTTGCGGCCGGAGCGGTTGAAATGCTCGATACCCAATGGCTCGCGGCATTACCCCAGATCGCCATGGTACCCCTGATGGCCATCTTGGGAATGCCGGTCTATGTTTGCGCTTCCGGGGCCACGCCGATGGTCGCCATGCTGATTCTAAAAGGGATTTCCCCAGGGGCGGCATTGGCCTTCTTGCTTACCGGGCCCGCTACCAATATCACCACCTTTGGCGTGCTTTCCCAATTGCATGGCCGACGCGTTGCCATTTCATTTGGCCTATCGGTAGGCGCCCTGGCCATTATCTGTGGCTACCTCGTCGATGCATTCCTCCCTGGATATAGCGTGCCCGCCTTAAGCGACGCACATCTGGAAACCCATTCCTTGGTCTTCTTGGGGCTTTTGGCCGTGCTCTACATGCTTTCGATTCTTCGTCAGGGTCCACGCCGCTTTGTGGGCCAAGTATTACCCGCCGCGTTGAGCCACGAACATCATGACGATGGCCACGACCATCACGGCCACGACCATCACGGCCACGACCACCACGGACACTAGCCTCCGGTCTTGGTCCATGCTTCAATATGAACGAGTACGTGTAGCGGGGGCAGCGGCCCCAAGGATTCAGGATACCCATGCAGATAAAAGCGTTGCAGGAAGCGTTCAGCAAGCGAATCGTTATCATCGATGGTGCCATGGGCACGATGATCCAGCGTTATAAATTGACCGAAGACGACTATCGTGGCGATGCCTATGGTGATCATCCGCATTCCTTGAAGGGCTGTAACGATCTTCTGTCGCTAACCAAGCCCAAAGTTATCGAAGAGATTCATCGCGAGTTTTTCGATGCGGGTGCGGATATCGTCGAAACGAATACATTCAATGCGCAAAGCCTGTCCATGGCGGACTATCAGCTCGAGCATTTAGTATACGATTTGAACGTAGCTTCGGCGCGTTTGGCGCGTGGTGTCGCGGACGATGTCGCCGCCAAGACGTCGATCCCACGTTTTGTGGCCGGCTCGCTGGGACCGACGAATCGTACCGCCTCAATTTCTCCTGACGTAAACGACCCCGGCTTCCGCGCGGTGACCTTCGACGATGTCGCAGAAGCGTATTACGAACAGGCCAGAGGGTTGGTGGATGGTGGATCCGATTTTCTTTTGGTGGAAACGGCGTTCGATACCCTCAACATGAAGGCCGGCCTCTTTGCTTGCGAGCGTCTCTTTGCCGAAATAGGCAGACGACTGCCGGTTTTTTCCTCGGCGACAATAACCGATGCCAGCGGCCGTACACTTTCCGGCCAAACGATCGAAGCCTATTGGGTTTCCGTTTCACATATCCCGTTGATGGGTGTGGGCATCAACTGTGCACTTGGCGCCGAAGAAATGCGTCCCTATGTCGAATCTCTCAGCGGCATCGCCAACACGAATCTTTGTGTATACCCCAACGCCGGTTTGCCCAACGAATTCGGTCAATACGAACAGACGCCAGAGCAAATGGCTTCTTTGCTGCGAGAGTATGCGGAAGTGGGCTGGCTGAACCTAGCAGGGGGCTGCTGCGGCACCACACCCGACCATATTCGGGCCATCGCCAAAGAACTCAAAGGGATGTCCCCCCGCAAGATTCCGCAAGGGTCCACCTATAGCCATTATAGTGGCCTCGAGCCCTTCGCAATGCGTCCTGAGGTGAGCCTGGCGATGATCGGCGAACGTACCAATATCGCCGGTTCCCGTCGTTTTGCCAAACTGATCAAAGAAGAAAAGTTCGAAAAAGCGCTGGTCGTGGCCCGCAAACAGGTTGAAGGCGGAGCCAATATCATCGATGTGAACATGGACGAAGGGCTGATCGATTCAGAGAAAGTGATGACGAAGTTTCTCAATCTGATCGCCTCTGAACCCGACATTTCTCGCGTACCGATCATGATCGATAGCTCGAAGTTTTCGGTCATCGAGGCTGGGCTCAAATGTCTACAGGGTAAGGGAATCGTCAACTCCATCAGCTTGAAAGAAGGAGAAGACGTATTTCGCGAACATGCCACCTTGGTTCGCCGTTATGGCGCTGCCGTCGTGGTCATGGCCTTCGATGAGGAAGGGCAGGCCACCTCTCGCGAACGCAAAGTCGAAATAGTCAAACGCGCCTATCGAATTTTGACCGAGGAAGTCGGTTTTCCCCCGGAAGATATCATCTTCGATCTCAATATCCTCACCGTGGCGACAGGCATCGAAGAGCATAACGACTATGCGTTGGCCTTTATCGATGCCACTCGGGACGTTAAACAACTCTTTCCGCAGGTAAAGATCAGCGGTGGCGTCAGCAACGTCTCATTTTCCTTTAGGGGCAACGACATCGTACGCGAGGCGATGCATTCCGCATTTCTCTATCATGCCATCGCTGCTGGCCTCGACATGGGTATCGTCAATGCCGGGCAACTCGAAGTCTATGAAGAAATTCCGGCGCCGCTCCTTGAGCATGTCGAAGATGTCTTGCTTAACCGGCGCGACGACGCCACCGAACGTTTGGTCGCTTTTGCTGAGACCGTTGGTAAAAAACAGAAAACCGTTGTTGCTGATGCGGCTTGGCGCAGCGAACCCCTGGCGCAGCGACTGAGCCATGCCTTGGTTAAAGGCATCGTTGATTTCGTTGACGTCGATATCGCCGAAGCCCTTGAGGCGTACGCACGGCCATTGGATATTATCGAAGGCCCGCTAATGGACGGTATGAACCACGTTGGCGACCTTTTCGGCGCGGGAAAAATGTTTCTACCCCAGGTCGTAAAGAGTGCGCGGGCCATGAAAAAGGCCGTGGCGATTCTGCTGCCCCATATGGAGGACGAGCAGGAAAAGGCGGGCGCGCGGGCGAAAATACTTCTGGCCACTGTCAAAGGCGATGTTCACGACATTGGCAAGAACATCGTGGGCGTCGTGTTGGGCTGCAACAACTATGAGATCGTCGACCTCGGTGTCATGGTACCTGCTGAGAAGATCCTGGCGGCCATTGACGAGCATAAGCCTGACATGGTCGGTTTGAGCGGTCTGATTACACCATCGTTGGATGAGATGGTGCATGTCGCCAAGGAGATGGAGCGCACCAAACTATCGTTGCCTCTGCTGATCGGAGGCGCCACAACCAGCAAGAAGCATACCGCGGTTAAGATCGCCCCCGAATATAGTGGCCTCACGGTACATGTTCTCGACGCATCGCGGGCGACAACCGTCGCGGGTCGCATACTCGAAGAAGATAATCGAGCATTCGTCGAGAGCATTCGCCAAGAACAAGAGAGTACGCTCGACGCATTTCAGGGGGGAGAAGCCGCTACGCTCTTGAGCTACGAGCGCGCTAAAGAACTTCGTCTGAAAACCGATTGGTCGGCTGCGGAGATCACGAAGCCTTCGTTTCTCGGCACCAAAACGATCACCGATTTCAGTTTGGCGGAACTGGTCCCCTATATCGATTGGACACCGTTCTTTCACGCTTGGGAATTGCGTGGGGTCTATCCGGCGATTCTGAAGGATGCGCGGCAAGGCGAGGCCGCGCGCGAACTCTTCGCGAACGCGCAAGGCTTGCTCAACAAAATCGTCGAAGACAAATCGATTCGTGCCAATGCCGTTTACGGTTTCTTCGCGGCCCAGTCACAGGGCGATGATATTATCGTATACGATGCGGCAGGTCAGGAGCAGACCCGTTTCCTCACGCTTCGCCAGCAGCGCGAACGAAAGAACGATCGGCCCGCGTTGGCCTTGGCCGATTTCATTGCCCCAGTGAGCAGCGGCAAGATGGACTACCTGGGGGCGTTCGCTCTGACGTCGGGCCTTGAACTAGAACATCTCGTCAGCCAATTCGAAGGGGACAACGACGACTACCAGTCGATCTTGGCCAAGGCCCTCGCAGACCGCTTCGCGGAGGCTTTCGCCGAAAAGCTACACCATCTAGCCCGCCAACAATGGGGCTATGCTCCTGACGAATCGTTGAGCGTTGAAGAATTGATCCGCGAAAAATACCGAGGCATTCGACCCGCTCCGGGCTATCCGGCCTGCCCTGACCATTCGGAGAAACGAAAGCTCTTCGATTTGCTTCAAGCCGAAGAAGAAGCGAAGGTCGTGCTCACCGATAATTTCGCCATGCTACCGGCAGCCTCCGTTAGCGGTCTATATTTCGCGCATCCCCAATCTCGTTATTTCGCTGTGGGGGCTTTGGGTAAAGATCAGCTAGAAGACTACGCTTCCCGTAAGGGCCAAGCCCGAGAAGAGGTTGAACGGTGGTTGCGCCCGAACCTGGGCTATTGAACCGTAAGTCTACGGGGTGCAGCTTGAATCGTTCTTGCAGTCGATTACCGCGAAAGCGAAATCGCCCGCATATTCCACGCCGTCGCTGGTGAAGCTATCCAATACAAAATAGTAGGTTCCCGGCGTTAGTTGCGCGGTGATCATCGTATGGCCGCGTTTTACGCAACTCGATTCAGCCAGCGTGCCGTTGAGTAGGTGCAGGTCTACGTCTACGTCGTTTCGATCGACGACGATGGCGCGGATCTTGACGGACGTTGTAGCGGTGAATTGGTAAACCACCTCCGGGCCGGATTCATCTTGGCTGGCATTGCATCCGCTATATAAGGATAAGAAACGCTGGTTGTTTTCCAAGGTGGAAGATACGTGGCTGAATGGAAGAGACGGGATCTGATAGGGGTTGGTGTTGGTACCTGCTCCCTGTAGATATTCGGCTGGCGCCGGGGTATCCAATACCTCGCCCTCAATTGCGCTCTTGGCCCGGGACAAACCCTCCATCGTAACCAGGTTTCGCATATTGTAGCCGTGTTCAAGTCCCTCGGCGTTGAAGTAGCAGGGTTTGCTCCCTTGAGAATAATGCGTGTTGGGATGCACACCATCGGAGGATAAGCCCATAGCGGGAAGCGGCAGCATGGCTTCATAGTAGTTGATCAACGGAAGCTTCCGGTGCTGCGCGTAGGCACGAACCAATGCGTTAACCGCGGGAACAAGATGCGGGCGGTCGTCATTTCGGTCTAAGGGCGGAATGGTCATCATGATCGGTACGGTACCGAAATTGATGATTTGATCCACTAAGTCGAAAAGGTAACCAGCATACCAATCGAACGTATGACCTCGATCGTCTGGGAAATAGCCGATGTCATTCGTGCCGAACATCACGACGGCGTAGCCAGGGGCAATAGCTGCCAATTCCGTTTCCGCTGGTGACGGGTTGCCTGTAACAGCCCATTTGGCGGTCTTGCCACCCAGCGACGCCAGACTCTGTCGATCAAACGATGTTGTGCCGGAAATTGTTTCTTGCTTGAAGAACTGCCAGGCACCTTCGAGGTTGCTGTGGGTAGCCCATTGTACGTTGTTGCCCGCAAAACAGTGTAGATAGCTATTTGCGATGGTGATGGAATCGCCGAATTTAGCGAAGACAGCCTTCCCGTTGCTTGGTTTCGTTGCTGCTATCTGTTGAAGATTCACCCCGATGTTAGAGGTGATAGGAGAGTGAATGGCTACGCTCGTATAGAGCAGGGTTCCCTGGTCCACGGTTGGTGTACCGTTGTCGAGGGACGTTTCCGAAGATGCGATGGCGGAATCAACGGTGTATTCCGCATCCGGCGAGAAGGAATCGCTTACTGCCGGCATCGCATCCGGGGAGGTTTGCACGATGCCATCGCAAGCGATGGTGAAGTAGATGGGAAAAAGGAGTGCGACGAACCAATGTCGCTCAAGACGCCGACTTGGATACCGAATTGGCCAAACGTTCATCTACACATCATGACCAGATCGAGGCGGCGCTTCAAGCTTTCGCCCTCGGTATTTCGGTTTTCGGTATTTCGGTTCTTCGGTTCTCAATAGAACTTTCAATTCCAGGTGACCTTGAGCTGGTAGGCACTGCTCGGAGCCCAACCCCGAACCATGATGAAGAGCTGATCTGAAGTCGCGGTAGTGAACGCGCAATTCTCGACCGAATCTGAATAGTAGGGTCTGCAAGCGTATGTCTGCTCGGTCGGGGCGCTGCCGAAGTGGGTATAGAGATCTGCGTCATTTTCCCCGGTCAATTGAACGTCGATATTCTGTGCATCGGTGCCGACGTCGACCACGTAGTGGTCTTCACCGTCTTGGGGCACGGCGCCGATCGTTGAGAATTCTTTGGCCGCCGGCAGCGGGGTAACGAGGTCGGCCCCGGGCATGCAGGCGGGTACCAGCACCTCTGGGGCGTTGAAGCGTGGTTCTTCGGAACAGTTAAAACCGGCAGCGCACGAGGCATTGTTGTCGTTGAGATCGCAGCGTGCTCGACATAGTCCTTCGGAGCAGAAGGTTTTCGCGTGGCCCACGAGGTCGGGGCAGTAGAGCGAACAGCTCTGCGTGCAAAAGCCCATAGGTTCATTGGTGTCTAGTTGGCAGCGTAGACCTGATTTACAGTCATTATTTTCCAGGCAAAGGTCGCCAACCCAGCCTTGGCTACCCGGTTTGCAAACAGTGGCCTTTTTCGTCGGCTGGCCGAAGCGGGAGACCCTTTTAGCCTGTCGAAAGTGATCGAAACGGCGACATGAATTGTGGAATGCATTCGATTTGTATGTGCAGTATCCAGCAGCGGAATTGTCGTGATCTTCGATGCAGAAGGTTTCGGGATAGCCGTATTTGTCGTAGTCACAATACTGTGAGCAGGCCGCCGTGCAAAAGCTACGGCCGCTGGCGGGGCTTGCTTTGCAAATCCCACCTTCGAAGTTGCAGTCTGAGTCGCTTTGACATTCGGAGAGGATCCACTTCTGAGGGATATCGACGGCGCTGCCGTCGACTCTGCGCTCGACCGCCTTCTGAACCCGTACCGGGACCTCGGAGGTATCCTTGATATAGGCCCAGAGTTCGGCCACATCTAGGGCCTCCATTCGCACACAGCCGTGCGAAACGTATCCGCGTTTTAGGGCGCCACCGTTCTTTTCGGTATACCTGCTGATCGGTCCGTGAATCCCGAAAGCCCCGTAGAAGCGAATGAAGGGTAGCCCGGCAAAAACAGGAATTCGCTTGCCCGAACTAGGGTCCGTCCACCATTTGCGGCAGGAGTTGATGGTAGCGGTCTTTATCGTGAAGTCATTCTTCTTGGTACGAAGAACAGGGTAAAGGGTGAGGGATTCCCCGCTGGAAACCTGACCGCTCCTGGGATTGATTTCACCGACGCCAATGGGATAGACCTTCGAGAACCCGGTCGCCTGGTCTTGCAGATGGATGGTCATCCCGTCGACGGAAATAGTGATTCGTGGATCTGCCAAGGCTTCTCGCACGGGGATATCCTTGCAGGTCAACGCATGGCCCCAGTTGCCATCGGTCTTGGTGTCGGACATCTCGCCGAGTGGCAGGTCCTCACCTTCCTCCAGCAGAGCAAGCGGATCGTCGGGAAAGGGTTGGCAGCCTAATGCCATGGCGGCGGGGATCAGAGAACCAATCAAAAGAATTCGATAGCGCATGATTTCTATTCCTTTTCTAATTAAGTGTGTGGCCCTTTGGGCCCTAAGAAGGGTCGATCTACTTTGAGGAAATCGGTTTATGTTTGGCAGCGCGAACGGGTGTGCGCCACCGGGACAAAGCCGGGGTGGCACGGCCATCATTCATTCGCAGTTCCACATAATGAAGCCCCGTGCTCTTCTTGGGCTTTGCCGAACGCGGCAATTCGCTCCAACTGCCAGGGTTGAGAGAGTGCTTCTGTCTTCCGGACGGTGATTGAGTTTGCCGGTGGTGGGGCAAATGGGTATGGCCAGCGACGAAAACGTCGGTCGGGAAATGCCTGAGTACGAACGCCTCTGCTCTTTGAATGCTTCCTTCGACACTCGGATCGCGCCAATGTCTAAAGCGTTTCCAAAGAAAATGCAGGAAGGTGCGTGATTTCGTATCGCGCAGGGTAGATGTCGTAGCCAAGTTGTTAAACGCGACGAGCTGAAGGTAGGCTTGCATGGCGGTCAATTGACGTTGGCCCATCGCGACCCTCAGTGTGTTGAAGTTCTCGAGGAAGTCCCCCTTTTGTACAATTTCCCTGATCTTCTCTTTCTGTTTCGCTCGGAGCGATGCGTCTTTTGCGTCGGTAATGGCGGGGATTTGGCGGTGCAGTCGATGACTGAAACGAAAGAGGTCGACCAAAGCGGATGGAAGCGCTCTGAAAAGTCCCCATAATTTTCGTGGGCGCATCTTTTGGCAGAGCAGCCTTCCGTGCTTTTTCATCAGCGGGGTGACGAGTTCTTTGACGATCAAGTCTGATTCTGCTTCACGCAATACCCCGTCAACATCCGCGTGGCAGAGCATATGATCGACCGAGTTGGTCGCTTCATAGCGTTGCCCGTGTTCGATCAAGGCGTTGCCGATCAGATAGAACCAGGGCGAAAAAGTGACGTCTGGCTTCTTCTTGACGCGCATTTGCGTCGCCAGTATCCGTCGAAACTCTGCTTGAACTGCATGGTGGTTTGTATCGGTGTCGTGATTGCCGGCGACGATCACAATGGAATTTCCAGCATCTAGAAAATGGCTAAATGCTTGAAAGACCTTTGGGTGAGAGGCCGCAATCTTTCGGACGTGGAGGCGAGCTGCTTCGGCGGAACCTACCGGATGCCCCTTGGGTGAATGGGCAGTCTTGCGAAACTCAAAGGTGTCCCCGGCGAGTACCAGTGTTTGCCCACGACCGGTCTTTTTCTGCTTCTTTAGCTGGTGCGCCAGTAGGCTGGTGAGGTCTTCATCATAATAGAAATCCTCAATGCCATAGCCGCCGCTGGTACCGATATGCAAATCGGTTAAGACCAGCACGTCGCGGTTGCTGCCCGCAGCGGGTGGTGCAACGACAGCGGCCAGCGAATACCGCACTACACATAGCAGTGCGACGGTTAAGAATATGGTTCTTTTCATCGGACTTGCCCTCCTCAAAGTGGTGGCAAGTCGCATACCCCTGAATCCCTGCTGAGCCAGATAGCAATGTCCGTACCAGTCTTACCCTCTCAGACGCTGAGCGTATGAGGCCGCAAATTGGGGGATTTTAGCCGCTTCGGGTCAACGGCAGGTTGGGGCATTTCCAGATTTCGGAAATGGCTGGCGGATCTAGTCGATCCCGGAGGCTAGACGTCGGTCCAATCTCCCGATCCGTAGCAGGAGCCGTAAGCAGCGGCCCGCCCGGATTGACCAAACGCATTCTGGTAGTCCGAATAGAAATGAAGAACGGCCTCGCGCTTACCACCGGCATTCATGGTGCAAAACCCCACGAGATCTTGGCTTGAACAAGGCGATGCGAGCCATACGCCTGAGGCTGCCACGCATTGAGCGCTGAGTTTGGCGGCGGACCAATCATAGCCCGTGTAGGACGTACACAAACCCTGTAGGCCCAGGTCCTTTAGATGACGGTAGTCGCAGCTGCCTGCGATACCTGAGGAGGGGGCATCGAAAGGCTGTGAAATATCGGCTGGCCCAAGGTCAGGGGGGGCCTCTGTGGCGACGGTGTCAGTGCGCGAAACGTATGTATCCGCTACAGCACCCGCATCGAAGAGACTGTCGACGGGCATGGTCTCGGAATAAGGCAAAGATGGGGCATCGGAACAAGCCGCCGCAAAAAGCAGAAGAAAGAGGACGGACAATACAACGGGCTGGGCGCTCATTATCGTATCTACGGTTTTCGTTCGCGGTTCTTCCCGAAAGACAATATGCACTGTCCCTTCCGGAACATCTCTCCGCGACGTATCGATACACCCACCCCTCGGCTAGCAAGGTCGGTCAATTCAAAAACACCAACGATTTCCAACCGGAAAGAGACCATGCCGATGGCACGTCGATTGCAGATTCACCAAGCCTTCACCGCATCTAGGCAGACGCCCCCTAAGGGCCGCTGGCCGCATAGGAGGACGATATGGGAGTGAGATGGATAAGAGGAAAGGCTGGCCTGATTTGTTTCTGCGTCGGCGTTGTGATTCATTTGGGCTGCGGTGTTACCAGCGCGGACGGAGACGAGACCTCTATCGCGCAGTCGCACGAAGCGATCAGTGGCTCAGGCAACTATATCAATTGTAACGGTGCCGAGGTCGCGAAGATGAAGAAAGCACTGACCTACGCTTTTCATCGCGTGAAAGACGACGGCCTGGCTTTTGAACGCTGCATGGGCGACGCCTATTTATGGGAGAATGAGGGCGTGCATGGTCGCACGATCGCCAAGATGTTGGCGGGCGACGTTGTCACCGAGATCACGTGCTCGGATCTGCATGTCGAAAAGGATGCGTCGGGAAAGGTCCTTTGGACGACCAGCGCCACCGCCTACGTCAGTTCCCCCAAGAGCGAAGAATTCACGGTCGATCGGACGTTCATCATGAAGGCGAATATCGTCACCATCGCCGGCGTGATGATTCACGAAATAACCCACAACCGGGGATTTCCGCACGATTCGGATACCTACTATTCGAATTCCGTTGCCGAGCAAGCTGAGGCCTGCATTCTCAAGGCGCAACCCAACGCACCTATCGATAAGGGATATGCTCTATATTGGGACGGTGTGCGGAAGGGGCACGCGCCCCAATGGGCAATGGCGCAAGGGGTTAAGAACTGCCAATGGAATGTGGAGAAATACCCGAATAAGAAAATCGAATGTTTCTTCGACGGGCGTCGTTTGGGATACGAGCTTTACTATGATGGCGTGCGCCATGGCTATGAACCGAGTTGGACGCCGAGCCAGGGCAAAGATAACTGTAAATGGAATCAGGAGACTTACCCGGCAACGAAAGTAGAATGTCACTATCGCGGCCGGTCTCTGGGGTATCAGCTCTTTCGTGACGGCTTTCGCATGGGTCACGCTCCCGCTTGGAATAGGAAGTGGGCTGAGAATAACTGCTACTGGAACAAAGCGGCCTATCCGCAGAAAAAGGTCGAATGCCTCTTTGACTCGCAGCCGATCGGATATGAACTATTTATCGATGGCAAGCGTGTGGGTTATGAACCCCTCTGGACCGCGCAGCAGGCAAAGAGCAATTGCCAGTTCAATTCCAGCAGCTATCCGATGAATATCGTCAATTGTCGGTTTGATGGCCTACCCGTAGCGAATTAGAACGATGGTATGACGGGCAGCGGGTGTTTAGCGGCAGCTTTGGTAGCGCACGTCACGCCAATGGACCTCAGCCGATTTAGCGTATTTGCCCCCGCCACTGTGTTTTTCCATGACGTACCACTGTCGGAGTTGGCAAAATTTCTCGCCCGGCAATTTGTAGAAAGCGAACGCATGCCACCGACGTTTGACGGGGTACCCCGCGCCATTTTTTTCGACTTGCCAGCTTTCTTTGGCCATCCATAGCTTCTTGATCTTCGCCGACGGGTGGGTCTTCTTAAGCGATGCCTTCATCAGCGCCGTAGAATAGTGCTTCTTCTTCGTGCTCTTTGGAGCCTTCAACCCGGGGGCAACCTTTTCCACAGCGGCACGTTGCTTATCGGTATAGGTGGCCTGGGCCGACCACCAACCTTCGTCAGCTTGGAACTTCATAGAAGCCGCCGCATAAAGGGGCTGATACTTCGCAATCAGAGCCTTCTTCCTCGCTTCACCAAAGTACATATAGCCCTTCCAGGTAACCGGTTGATCGGTTTGCAGCCAACCTCCGCGTTTCTTGAGTCCATCGGCTGGGTCGCCAAGGTGCTTCGACCTACGTACTACGTCGCTTTTGACATAGTGGGTGACAGCCTTTTGGATGAGGGCCTGCGCTTCGCCGGCAGCCGCGCACCATTTTGCAGATTTCGCGGGGCCGGGGCGCATGCTATCGCCACAGCCTTTTACGCCGACGCCTTTGAATTCCGGCGTCGCACACAGGCGAGCGACCTCTTTGGCATGAGCGGCAACTGCTTTGATATGGTCGGCATCCTTGAGTTTGCCGCCATCCTTCTTATTCTTTAGCTCGACCAAGAACCGCGCTTTGGCGAATTTCTGAACGACATTTCGTTCGAATTTCTCGCATTGCGCCTTTGCGTTTTTCGTTCCGGAAGATTGGCCGGAAAGAGCGGCTTTCCAACCGTCGCGCCATTTGATCAAACCCTCTACCTTTGTGGCATACGCTTTAGCCTCGGAGCTTCCCTTGTCGGCAGCTGAGAGTTTCTTCCAATTCTTTTCGATGGCATCGACCTTCTTTTTGAATTGCCCCATGGGCCATTTGCAACTATTCGGATTTGCTGAGCCGAGTTTGTTGCCATCGAAGCAGCGGGGCTTTTTCGCCATCTTTGCGCCGAGCATTGACATCTTGATCTGCGACAGAAGCTTTTTGCCCGCTGGACTAATTTGGGCAGATGCCGGGACCGCGAAAAGAAGCAAGAGAGCGGAGATGAGAAGGTGGCGCATAGGGTATGGATTCCTTTCTGGGGAACTATTGATATCGATGGGAAGGAGGGATCATCTCATAAGCCAAACCAGAAGCCTACCGAATTGGCGAAGGAACTAGGCGTGGCGATCAGATGTGACGCCGTGTTGAGCAACAAAACCTTGCTGCCGATTCGATGGCGCAGGATCGTCGTATTGCCCTCACCGCTGCGAGTGTCGCCGCTTCGGGGGCGATACTATTAGATCTCGACGGACCGGCGATAGTAGCCCGAATCGAGACGCAACGTAGGGACGCTGGGATCGTCGATGGCCAGTTGAATACCGAAGATGCCGTGAGTTTTCGGTTTCCATTCGTGAACCCACAAGGTCCAGGTATCGTTTGTTTCCTGGGGAGGGCATAGATCGACGGGCTGGAAAGCCTCATCGTCATTGAAGCGAATCATCAGTTTGTCAGTTGTCCTTTCGCCTCCCCACATGATTCCCACCACGCGATAGCTAGTTTCTCCATCAACCTCCCATTTTTCGATCTGCACGGGTGTTGCCGACTGCCCCATTTCTGCGGGCGCGTAGGATACTGCCAGCGGGGGTTCACCATTTTGATGCGTACGCGAAGCGAATTCCATCATTTGGCTGGTGGCAGGTTCCGTGTCGTCGGTGAGCCGAATTTGGTCGACCCATTTTATGCAACTACAGCCATACCAGCGCGGGTTGAACAGCCGCACAGGAAAACCGTGATCCTTGGGCAGAGGAACCCCGTTCATATGCGTGGCGAGAAATGCCCGTTCTAATTGTTCGAAGGAGAAGACCCACGCAGCGCCTGGTGTGCTGTGGTTGTTGGCCGAGGGCTGAGAATGGCTATCGAAGCCAGAGATATGTACCCGCGTTGCGGACGGGTCCAGATCTACGAGTTCGAGGACTTTGGTCATGGGGATGCCGTCCCATTTCGCCGCACTCAGTAGACCAAAAGAGCCGCCCTTGCCGTTGCCGGCACATTCGAGGAGAAACGTGCCGGCCGGTTGAATCAATGGCTCAAGGTCGGCGAACGCGATGCTCTTTTCTGCTTTGACCAATCCCTTGAAATCAATAGCCCATGGTTTGGAGGCATCGAGTTGATCGGGGTAGCGTGTGCGGATATAGAAGCTCTCGTTGGGGGTAATCAAATCATCGGGGCCAAGTTTGGCCAAATCGGTGTAGAGGCGGCCGTCGAGTCCGCTACCCAGGAGTTTTTCCAGGGGACGCGAACCTTCATTGAGAAAGGGGATGACCTCGACCATCGTACCGCCAGCGAAGGGATCTGCGCAGGCGAGTTCTCCACCGTCGATGGCCGAATCAGAAAGAGGCATGCCGCCATCGGGGGCCGAGGCGTCGCTGTTGGTCCCGGTGTCGGCCCCGGTGGCATCCGGCAGCAAGGCTTGGGATTCATCGCCACAGCCCAAGATAGCCAGGGATGCTGCTGCCAGTGACCCCCGAATGAACGCCCGCCGGCTACCGCTATCCGTGTCGCCTGAGGAGTTTCGGCCAAGGTCGTCAGCGCCGGCAGGCACTGCGACATAGGGATTGTCTAATAGTGCTAGGCCTTTAGCTGGTCGATTGCTCATAGCGTTCCGTTGCGTCTAGGAAATATCGGCGTGGCGGGTGCTAGCCGTCGACAAGCATTACGCTGAAGGTACCGAAACTGTAACGCAATGGGAGTGAATTAGATTCCTGCCAGCATTTTTCGCTCTAGGTCTTTGGCGTTCCCTCTCGCAAGCGGTCGGTTCAAGCGAGCAAGATGCTCTGGATCTCCCCATTGACTAGTGTAGAACGGATAGACGTTGTGACGTTGTGACGTTGTGACGTTGTGACGTTGTGACGTTGTGACGTTTGAAATATGCTCGTGAGGTGGTTCCGTAGGGATGCACCTCGTGGCATATTCCACCTACTGAGTTGCAGGGCGAACTCTCTTCCAGACTTCCTTGAATTCCTTTCCACCCTTCGCGTCGACCAAGGTCAACGTCTGTCCGTCTTTGCTGAAACTGAAGGCGTCGCTGAATGCCTGCCCTTCGAGGGGGCGGTAGCTGGCCATTTCGATATTCATGAGGATCTTCTTATTCTCGAGCTTGAGCGTGCCGGCATTTGCGTGAAAGAGTTCTCGCTGACTCAGTTTCTTGTTCACCGGGGCTAGTTTGCGACTGTAGATACGACTAAACCGTCCATTCTGAATGAACATCATGCCGTCCCAATGAGGCGTTTTGAGTTCGAATCCTTTGCCCCGGCTAGATACGAGTTTGTAGACACCCTCTAAGGCGGCGATGCTGCGGCCCTTGCTTTTGGCGGCGGCGGGTAGGGCGAAGAACAGTATGGTGGCGCCGATTAGCAGTGTTGATCGGTTCATGAGCATCCTTAGGGTGCGGGGAGGGTGTTGATTGTCAGACTCTGCCAATTGACGCCCCCACGGTCGTCACGGATAACGACCCAAATGGTGGAGAGTTCTGGATCGGGTTTGAGTCCGCTGGGCAGACAACGGCTCCATTCGGAACTGGGTTCGTCGACGGATTTGATGTCTACGAAGGGGGAACCCTTGCCGCCGGTTTGGGGGCGAGAGAGGCCGCCCTGATCGCTAAAGAAGGAATAGCTCAGGTATTCCTCCAATTCGATTCCATTGAGAGGATCACTGAAGGTAGCCGCCAAATAGGTTTCCTTCGCCTCCGCACTGGGCACGGGCAGCAGTTCCAATGCTTCACAAGCCTCAATGTCGATGGCCTGGCCTGCCGGCACGTTATTGTCCTCACCGTCGAGTTTGATCTGTTCGAAGCTGGGGTTTTCGTTAGGCAGCTTTTCCGCGGGCAGATAGTTGCCATAGACCATACGTTTGATACCGAAAACGGTGAGTCCGGTTGGATCGTCGATGCGCAGTTCAAGAATGACAGGTACACCGCCGAAGCCCTGGAAAATATCAGCCTTGAGGGCCGCCAGATATTGCGCTTCGGTGATCTGAAAATCGAATTCGATGGCATCGAGTTTACTTTTTCCGGTGGCGACCTTTTCTTGTAGCGCTGCGTCCGTGCAGCGGTTTTCCTCTCCCGAGCAGGCCCATAGTTCCCACTCAAATTGCTCATCCGGTTGGCTGGGGTCCAGCACCAACGCGTCGATATGAACGGGGCCGAAATTCGTAGAGCCCAGCGGCAGAAGTATTTCGGGTGGTGTGGTGCGAATGGCGAGGATGCGCAAATCTTTGACGAGCGTGACGGCATCGAAATCCGGGGTGCACGCGGCCGTTATCAAGCAGGCGAGTAGCGCTATGACGAGGGAAGAGCGTCTAATTGAGGTTCGCATTAGAAACTCCCCTTGATGCCCAGCGTGGGTAAAATGGGCAGACCGGGCAGGGGGCCCGATTCGCGCAGTCGATAGTCATAAAGCGTCGCCTCGGGATTTTCGGCGTTGTAAACGTTCTGAATATCGAGATAGAGCGAAAGCCGCCAGAGTTCGAAGATCCAGGTCTTCTCCACGCGTACATCTAACTGGTGAAAAAGCGGCCTATCAACCGAGCGCTCTTCACCGAAGATACTGCGATAGAAATCGCCATCACTATCGAAGATGCCGCCCAGCACCGGGGTTTCGGGCCGGCCCGATACGAGCCGGAAGCGGATGCCAGCCTCAATACCCCAGCCAAACCGATAGCTCGCCACCAAAGTAAGAATATGAGTTTGGTCGAAGATAAACCGAACCAATTCGCCATTTGCTTCGCGCCGCGCAACGGAGCGGGAAAGGGTATAGGCCAACCAGCCGTAGAAGTTGCGGGTGACTTCGTGTTTGAGCATCACTTCCAGCCCAAAGGAATGTCCACCACCCTCGCTCGAAAAAACGACAGGGTCAGGGACGCCGTTTTCAAAACGGATCGCGTCGCTGCGAACGCCCATATTGTAGCGGTGAATATAATAGAACTGAGCGTCGAGTTTGAGCGCCGGCAAGATCTGCTGTTCGAAGCCCGTACTAAAATGCAGGGCTTGTTCCAACACCAGATTGGGATTACCAAAAACATCGTTGGCTTGGTTGGGGGCTGGCGCTTGGGAATACATGCCGAAAGCAGCTTTGAGAGCTGTGGATTCAAAGAGTTGATAGCGAGCGGTCAAGCGCGGACTAGCCGACAAGCGCGCTCCGTTGGCGTAGAAAAGTAGATCGAACCGCACGCCGGGAATGAGGCGAAGCTTGTCGCCAATATCGATGAGGGCGTCTATATAGAGTCCGATACCGCCCAAGAGGAACTTCAAATCGACGAGTTCTGTTTCGTCGGTGAGTTGATTTGCTGCCGATACGGGCGCCCCGGGGTTACGGTATTCGATGGGGACGGGGATCTCCGCGGTGAACTGGGGCCGGCGGAACTCCGCGTCGATGCCGGTTCTGAGCAAGACCTTCGGGCTAAGCTTGATTTCCAAGTCCTCGCGCAAATTGGCGACAAATGTCGAAATGTCGAGACTCGCCCCGCCGGTGCCGAAATTCACGAGTTGAAAGCCGACGGAGGGGGAGAAGCGTGAAACGACACGCTCGCCGAAATGGTGCAGCCATCGCGCATGAAAATTATGGAAAGTGATTCGGGAATCGAGGCTGATGCCGAAATCATCGCTGGCCTCGCCGCTCGAAAGGACTAATTGGTCGTCGGAGCCAAAGGCCAAAAATGTCAGATGATTGTCGCCTGAGAGTTTCACATCCACGCGAAGCTGATAGTCGTAATAGACCGGCAATACGGTCGTGGTACCTTGGCCTGCGCCCTCCAGTACCGCCGGCAAAATGGCATCGATATACGAACGACGGGCGGCCGCAGCGATACTGACGTTTTCACTGACGGGAATGTTCAGAAAGACACCCGTATTGAGGAGATTCAAATCCACGGCGCCGTGCCAACCATCCGTCAGCGCTTTTCGCGTTTGAACATCCACGGCCCCTGCAACGAGGCGGCCATATCGTACGTCGGCATTGCCGGGATAGTAGTCGATGCGCTGGAGGAAATTGGCGTTGATGACCGATGGTCCGCCGAGGAAATGGTAGAGGATCGGTATGCGAATACCGTCCAAATAGACCCCGGAATCGTTGGGGGCGGATCCGCGTACCAAAAGGGCGCCGCCCACGTAGGGGGTACGCGCCATCCCAGGAAGGTTTTCCAATACACGGATCGGATCGCCGAAGGTTCCAGGTACGGTCGTCAGTTCCTTACGCTGCAGCGTGACCCTAGAAACCGTGGTTTGACGTCGTTGACCTCGCACGACGATCTCATAAGGGTTGACGCGCAGGGGGGCGAGATAGAATTGGATCTTTGTTTGTTGGCCTTTGACGATAATCGCCGCAACTTTATCCCGTTTATGTTCCGAGGAAATAACGAGGACGTCATAGGTGCCGGGCTCAAGCTTGGGTACGACAAAGCGCCCACCCGTATCACTTCGTACTTCGATGCCGGCTTTGGGAATCGCAATGGCTGCGCCGGGGATGGGCAGTCGACTGCCTTGTTCGCGAATTCGACCGACGAGGGAATTGTCTCCGATTGCGCGGCTTTGGCCCTTCAACAGCCATTCGGGCTGTCGTGGGGAAAAGATGCGCTCCAGTTTGAAGTTATAATTGTAGCGAATTTTGATCGGTGCGGGTTTGTTGTCGACCTCCGCCGCTGAAAATACGAATTGCTGCACCGCATCCTTTGCGGCTGCGCTCAACAGCGGGCCGGGAGACTTCACGATTTCAACCGCGCTGACTTTGCCCAGAGCGTCGATGGTAACCAGCATTTCGACCGCGCCTTCGATTCCCTTTTCTTGCGCTGCGATGGGGTACGGAGCCGGGATGAATTTGAGTAGTTGGGGCGGTTTCGTCAGTTTGGGCTCGGGAGCCTTTTTTACCTCTTCTCGGATATCCTGCGCCTGCCCAGCTACGCTGACTGCCGATAGGGCGATGAATGCTAGAATTTTGGCGAATGCTCTCATCTATTTATTCGTCCAGCACATCAGTCCAATACGAAGGAAAAGGTAAATGGTATTTGCACAGACACGGCTGTCTTATTGACCATGGCTGGCGAAAAAACGAGTTTGTAGGCCGCAGCGAGAGCGGCCTTATCGAGCTCCTTATGTAGGCCACGCATGAGTTTGGCTTTTGTCACGCGGCCCTTTGCATCCACCGTAAGGTTCAAGACCACGCGGCCTTCAATGCCGAGGTCGCGCATTCGGGGCGGGTACTTTGGTTGCACGCGTTTGCGCAATTTGGGCATGGATGTAACGACCGCCACCGGGGCTGCTTCGCCAACCTTATAGTCTTTCTTGAAACCACGCTGTCCTTTGGGCTGTCCTTTGCCGACCTTTCTTATTTGCGGGTCAACGCCTAGGCTTTGTCCTCTTGGGACTTTTACACCCGTACCAGGGGCGGCAGTGGTGCTGGACATATCGATACCAAACGTTTTCGGTCCCGTGTCTTTCGCCGCTGGCTCCTTGGCGTTGGGATCTCCTTTGGGGGGAGGTGGTTTCGGTCGCCTTTTCTTGGAACGCAACACGCGTTTGGGCGGCAGTTTTTTGACCTTGATCGGGTTCTTTAGAACCTCGGGTGGTTTCGGCTTTTCTTTCGGCTTGGGAGGTGGCTTCTTGATCTCGACTTTTGGTTTGGGCTTGGGCGGCTTTCTATCCACCATCTCGATGGCAGCGAGGCGCCGAGGGATGATCTGTTCGGGGAGCCAAAAGACCATCGCCGCAAGTCCCCCATGGACCAGGGCCGAGAGGAGCCAGCCGAAAACCGCACGTTCTTTGCCACCAATGATCATCTATATATGGCTCTAGGGGTTAGACTCCGGTCTAGGCTTCGGGTTTGATCACGTTGATGGCAAACTTCTTTACCCCCTCCTGCCGCACCAAATCGATGATCTTTACCACCATGCCGTGGCGCGCACTCTTATCCGCGCCGATCACCGCTTCCACATCCTTTTTGCTCGCCAATTTTTCACTGATGAATTTTCGAATCTTGCTTTCGTCGGACCGTTGGCCGTTGAGACTTAAGCTGCCATCGGTTGCTATTGTGATCGCTAGGATCGAAACTGTTTTGGCTTGCCCTGTACTCGCTTCGGGGAGTTTTACGTCCAGCGAATCGCGTACGATATAGGTAGCTGTAACCATAAAGATGATCAACAAAACCAACATAATGTCGACGAGGGGCGTAACGTTGATATCGGTGATCATCGCACCGCGATCACCCCAGCCGCCGCCTAGACTTCCACCTGCCATCTAAGCCTCCTTCCCGCTCGTCGCGGTGGGCATGCGATTGGCCAAGATGCCCTGGGCGAGGGCCTCGCTGATAGACAAGGTATGATCGACCTTCTTTTGGAAATAGTTGAACGCCATGACGGCGGGGATAGCGACGAAAAGGCCGATGGCCGTCGCGACGAGGGCTTCGGAAATACCGGACATGACAGCGCTGGTTCCTTCTTGATCGCCAATGCTCAAATCATGAAATGCGCGAATGATACCCAAGACGGTTCCGAATAGGCCGATGAAGGGGGCGTTGCTGCCCAGGGTACCAAGAAAACCGAGCCGCCTTTGCATATGTAGGCGTTCACGCCCCAGCGCACTGGCGACGATCTTTTCCGTGGCCTCATGGCTGTGTTCGTTTTCTTCGCTCGTGGCTGCCAGCAAGATGGGGTCCTTGCTCTCCTTGGCCAATTCGGCGATTTTTTGGGTATCACCTGCATTGATCAGCGGGCGCAGCTTGGCATCCCAAAGGTCGAGTTTCTGGGCGCGCAGATGGAGAAAAAGTCCCCGCTCGCCGATGATGTAGAGGGAAAAAGCGGAGAGTGCCAAGAGGAGGTACATCACCCATTCGCTACCGCCAGCGACGGTGAGCCGCATTAAGTTTTCTGTAAGCATTTCCGATCCTTATCTTCGTTGCCGCACAAATCCCCGCCCGCGAGGACAGAGTATGACCGACGCGCTGCGCCCAGTCCAAGAGAAAAGGGTTTACGGGGCTATGAGGCCGCGGATCGCTTTGCGGACGGGGCCCATTTCCTTATCGTCGAGGATGACGATGCGCAATACGGCCTTCGAATTGCGGTACCAGAGCGTGACCCGCAGATCTTTTCGTTGTAGCGGGCAGATTTCCCGCAGGGCTGCGAGCCGATGGCATTGTACCGCGTCGCGAATCGCTGCCGCTTGAAGCCGGGTGGCCTTGGCGTAGAGTTCGATACCGTCGGCGGTATTCTTGGACAGCCAGCGCAGGCTATTCAAGGGGCAACGGGGTTGACCGGTTTCATCTTTGCAGGCTGGATGGTCGTAACCCCGCAGTTGTTCGCGCTGCGCTTGATGCTTTCGTTCGTGTTCCGCCAATTTGCGTGCGCGATATTGCTCGGTGAGCATTCGGTCGCCGGTGAAGGCGCCCTTGTCGTGCTCCCAAGCTTTGGGGCTTTCCTCAATGGCCCGTAGGTTTTTACTCTTGTTGCGATCTCCGCGCACCATATTCGCTTGCGGATCGACTCTGGGTTCCGGAGGCGCGTGAAAAAAACGTTGGCTTCCCGTCGTGCAGGCGAGCAGGCTCAGCCCACAGGCGACGATCATCAGTTGCCGTAAATATGCGGATGGGTGCATCATAGATCTGGCCCCCTTATAGCACCGGCCGAGCCCCAACCAAAGGAGTTGAAGGTGAGCATTTGGCATATCCAGGCGCGTAAAGAGCTTCCGGCACTCGAGCGCTTCATTTATCTAAACACCGGCACGGCCGGTCCTATTCCACGGTGTTCTGCCCAAGCCATGGAAGCGGAGGCCCAATGGGAATTTGAGCAGGGGAGAGCGAATTTCGCGACCTTTGGCCGCGTCATTGAGGCGCGTGAACAGGCCCGAGATTTGTTGGCTAAACTGCTCAATGCCTCACCCGACGAGATCGCGCTGATGCACCATACCAGCGAAGCCGTGGCCACCGTGATCAACGCCATTCCCTGGCAAACCGGTGATATCGTTGTCACCACGAGCCTTGAGCACGATGCGGGCGCTGTGCCTTTGGCCCTACTGCGCGAACGCTATGGCATGGATATTCGCTTCGCGGATATCGGTCTGGGGGAGCGCGCGCTGACCGGTTTGGCCGAAGCTCTGAAGGATGGGGCTAAGCTCGTGCTGCTTTCGCATATCGTCTATTCCTCGGGGGCTCTCTTACCTTTGGCCGAAATGGTCGCCATGGCGCGACAGGCAGGCGCGTTGGTGCTGGTTGATGGCGCCCAAACCGGCGGTGCGTATCCCCTCGACATTTCGCAGATGGATGTCGATTTCTACACGATTTCGGGGCAGAAATGGATTTGCGGCCCCGAAGGAACGGGGGCTCTCTATGTGCGCAAAGATCGGTTGGACGTATTACAGCCCGTCAGTGGCAGCTACTTTTCCACCGAAGAAAACGACTTCATGGGGCAGGTCAAACTGCATCCGAATGCCAAACGATTCGAAACGGGAATGTTCTACCGTCCTCAAATCACAGGATTCGTAGCGAGCCTTAAATGGACCTTAGAAGAAATCGGGGTCGAGCGTTCTTGGAAGCGTTCGTCGGAATTGGCATCGTACTGTCGAGAAAAGCTATCCCGGCAGAAGCAGATTGAGGTGATCACTCCCGAAGCGCTACAGAGCCAGTTGGTTTCATTTGTCATAGAAGGCCATACCTCTGCCGAGATGCACGCGATTTCGGGAGCGCTAGCACAGCAGCATCAGATCATCATCCGTTCGATCAGCCATCCGCCTTATTGTCTTCGTGCTGCCTTGGGCTGGTTCAATACCGAAGAGGATGTGGACCGACTTGTTTCAGCGTTGGCTAGTTTCTAGGGAGAGACCAACGCCTTGTCGTTGTTCACAATTGATTATTCTTTTTTCAACGCGCCGAGGATGCTCGTTACCTGTAGGCAGGCTTGGGGCGGCTGATTTGAACGGCTGAAGATTTTCTTGCAGGCGAGCTTCTTTGTGGCGTCGACGCAGGATTGCACCCTTTTTTCCGAGATCTTTACCTGGGCGGCCTTGGTTTGATCAAAGACGACCTTTGTCGCCTTCAGGCACCGGGAAACCGCATCTTTAGGGGCGGGCTTTCCTGAGCGTTTGCTGGCGCAATCGACCATGCGTTGGCAGATGGCCGTAGAGATGTTTTTGTCGGCATCTTCGGCAGCCAGGGTCTTTCCGCCGGGAGTAATGATCTTATTTTTTCCAGCCGCCTTCTGTTCCTGTTTGCACTGACTCAATCCGGCACACAGACACAGGGCCAAGCTGATGTTGAAAAGTCGTCTCGCCAACAATTTCTGCCTCCCTAGCTAAAGGTCCCATTCGCCGTGTCTATAGCACGTTTGACCCACCACTTGAGTTGTTTTCAAGAAAAAGCCCGGGCCCCGCCAGAATCAGAACACTCGTTGGGACCCGGGCATAGGTCTCCGCATTTCAGCCTGCAAGCATCACAGCTACGTGATCAGTTCGACCGTCCAATAATCACGCCATTCCGTCGGAATGGTTTCCAACTGCCGGAGGCTCAGGTTGAACGTTGGCAGCCACGTCGGCCGGTAGGGCTTTTTCCGTAGCTTCAAGCCGGCCTGTTGAGGCGTTCTGTCGGCCTTCTTCGCGTTGCATACCGTGCAGGCAATAACGATATTTTCCCAGGCGGTCTTTCCTCCCTTCGACCGCGGGATAACGTGGTCGAAAGTTAGTTCCGCTGTGGGTTTCCGCTGGAGGCAATATTGGCAACGCCAGCGATCCCGCGCCAACACATTCTGTCGCGAGAATTTTACGCGATACTTCTGTGTTGAAATCCAATGGGTGAGCCGAACTACCGCCGGCATTTGCCACTCAGGGTGGACATAGCGTTGATAGTTTTCCAACACGTCCACCTTACCCGCGACGATATACGTCAACGCTTTGGTAAAGGGCACCGTGTTGATCGGCTGATAGCCCATGTCGAGTACGAGCGTTCTCATGATAATACCTCCTTTTCCTCCTTCACTTCATGCCCCCGGTAGGATTCGAACCCACGTTGATCGGTTTAGAAGACCGATGCCTGATCCTCTCGGCCACGGAGGCGTAGCCATTCCTTGCGCAGCCCGCAGCTATCGCAGGGCGCACGTTGACGCTGTCGCCTTCGCTGTTGAAGCATAGGCGTGTGATCTTTTCTTCTGTTGTTGATCGACGCATCCTCTTGGAGGGTGGATACGTGCAAACGAAAAAGGCCGCCGGGGCGGTTATTCCCAGGCGGCCTTGTAGATTCTGCTAAATGCGAGAAATCTTAGCCGCCTAGGCTCCTTGCGCATCCACCACCCAGCGCGACGATGCATTTATGAAATGCGTCGGAAGCACCGGCGTTTTGGTACGCGCTATTTGGGGTTATTAGAAATCTCATCGCTTTCACCACTGCTAATAGGAACTTTCAGCTCTACCTATGAGGGGTGGACGTCGCTTTGTCAAGGGAGGGATTTGAGATTGTCCTTCTAGCGTTCGAAATTTCCCCGCCGATGATCGAGAGCAAGGTGGGCGAACCGAATGCGAAAGTCACTTTTGATCAGACCGAGTTGAGCACTCAACAGACGATGGTTGATGTCGAGCAGATCGGATTGGGAAATAGTCTGTTGAGTATAGGCCAGCTTTCCGTCGCTGGCGGCGGCCTTCGCTAAAGCGAGGGCCTGCTCAGCGATCGACCGTATCTTTTTGGCTGCCTTCAATTCGGCGCGGCTTTGGATGATCTCTCGTTGGATCTTTCGCGAGAGCGCTGCTTTTTGCGATCGCCGGGTGGCCAACTGGGCACGTGCGGTCTTGAGTTTCGAATACCGAAGTCCTGCATCATAGAGTGGCAGACGGAACGTGACCATCAGATCGGCATGATAGTTTCGTTCGGAAAATCCCTTTTGCGAATCCCAACGCAGTAGACCATCTGCCGTCAATTCCGGGGCAAACGACCACCAAACGGATTTTTTCTGAGCGATTGCTGCCTCGATTGCTGTGTCCACTGCTGCAAGATCGGCTCTGGCCGCCCCCGGTATTTTTGATTCCTTTGTTTCCGAGCTTTTCAAAACCGGCATGACCAATTTGAAGTCATTCGTTATGCCGAGCAGAATTGCCAGTTGCTCATGACTCGCGGCTTTGGCGATTTCCTCGTCGGCGAGCCGCTGTTGGCTTTGGGCGAGCGAGAATTTTGCTCTTAGGACGGAGAGCCTCGGACTGTCGCCTGCCTTAACACGCGCTTCCTCCAATTTCAGAAGTTGATGATCGAGAGTTACTTTGTCGGCCAACGTGACTAGGAGTTCTCCGCGCATGAGCGTGCCGAGGTAGAGCCGGGCGATCTGGTATAGGTAGTCTTGTCGCGAACGGAGTTGTTGAAGTTGGGCTACCCGAATGCCTTTCTTCGCGGCACTTATCAAGGGATAGGCTGGTCCGCGAAAGATCGGTACGCTGAGTTTTCCGTAGAGCGCGAATTGGTTTCGTTCTTGTAGCGAAATGGGCTCTCCCGGATCGACGCCTAGGCCAGCAGGTATATACTTGGAAAAATCGAGTTCGAGATGTTCGTCGTGGTGGCTATATTGAGCTTGTACACCTAGCGTGGGTTTCACCAAGGCCAACGCCTGCTGGCGTTTCGCTTGGGCTTGGACTATTCGCTGTTGCATGATTTCCAGTTCGGGGCTGTTTCGCGTCGCCAGCCTTAGGGCTTTTGCGAGATCGATGGTCTCGACCGGAGCTGCGAGGGCACTGCCCAAGCAAGCAACGGATGTAGCGACAATGATTCCTGCAATTACCGTAAGAAGTCTCATGACATCACCGCTGAGGGGGAAAGAGCGTCTCTGCGATAGAGGAGCGTATAGAGCGCGGGAACGACGAGCAGAGTGAGCACAGTCGACGCGGCGAGTCCGGAGATCATTGCCCAGGCGAGAGGGGGCCATAGCGAAGATGCGGAAAAGGCGAGGGGGAGCAGACCCGCGATGGTCGTTGCCGTGGTTAATAGAATGGGGCGGAGTCGCGTCTGCAGCGCTTGTTTCAACGCCAACTCCAACGAAAGACCTTCTTTGCGTCGAATCTCGATGAGGTCGAGTAGTACGATTGCGTTGTTCACGACGATGCCTACCAAGGCCATGCTGCCGAGCAGAGACATGAATCCAAAAGGCTGCTGGCTGAAAAAGAGCCCCGGTATGACGCCGGCAATGGCCAGTGGGATGGTGGCTAGGATAATCATCAGCTTTCGAAACGAGTTGAATTCCACAAGCAAGAAGAAGACGAGCAGGAAGATCCCGGCGGGCATCGACTTCATCATGGCCATGTTGGATTCCAGAGCGGATTCGGGAAACCCGCCGTATTCAAGTTCCATTTCATCGCCCAATTTGAGTTGAGCGAATTTGGGTTTGATTTCCTTCAACACCTGGTCATAGGTGACCCCGCTAGCCAGCTGAGTTGAGATGACGACGACTCGGCGGAAATTTCGTCGGTGTATCGCTGCAGGTGCCCACTTTGTGCGGGTCGTAGCAACTTGGGGGAGCGGGGCATGATGAGGTAGAGCGGGAGTGACCTTTCTGCTGCTATATATCTGAGTAGCCGATAGGTTGGTTGTATCACCCTCCAGAGCTTCACCGCGGATGATGATGGGGATGGGACTTCCACCTTGACGTAGCTGGCCTACGGGCAGACCGCGCGTACGGCCCAGCATGGCGAGGGCGACGTCTGTGCGGGCGACCTGTCGAAGCGAGGCCGATGCGTCATTCACGTCGATATGCAGACTAGGCGTCCCCAACGAAATGCTATGCCTTGGGTTGACGACCGAGGGACTCTCTCTTAGCAGTCTGAGGGCGTTTTCGGCTAACAGATGGAGCTTCTCAATCTTATCGCCGTAGATACGCACCTCAATGGGGGCACCTACGGGGGGGCCCTGTTCGAGTTTCTTGGGCACCACTTTGACTTGTGGAAACCGAATACGACTTTCCTTTGATAACCAGCTTAAAAGCCCCGGGATCTGATTCTTATCCTTTGTCGAGACCACCAGTTGGGCCAGGTGCGGTGCTTGAGGATCGGGAATAATATTGTAGTAGAAGCGGGGCGCATTCTGGCCAATGAAGCTTGCCACCGCAGAAACTTCCTTCCTCTCCCTCAAAAGCTCCTCGAAGCTCTTGGCGATCTTCTCCGTGGCGTTGAAATGGCTTCCCTCAGGAAGGCGCAGGTCGATAACCAGTTGGTTGCGGTCTGAACTTGGAAAGAACTGTTGTTTGACCCAAGGCGACAGCCCCGCGGAGACGAGCACAAGGAAAAGGGCCGCGAGACCGATCGTCTTGGGGTATTTTGTCGGCAATGACGAGACCAGGTCGAAGATGCCGGCGGTGCTGCCTTTCTGCCTAGCAGGGCGCTTACGCAAAAAAAGCGAAGACAGGCTCGGCGTGACCAAAACGGCGAAAATATAGCTGACGCCCAGCGTAATCATGATCACCACGGGAAGGCTCCGCGTAAAATCTCCCGTATTTCCCTTGGCCAATAACATGGGCACGAAGGCGGCTAGGGTGGTCGCGGTTGCTGTCGCGAGTGGAAAGGCGAGCGATCTTACCGAGAGGTAGGCGGCCTTGCTGCTTTTGATTCCCTGATCGACGAGCCGTTGAATGTTTTCGGCCATGACGATGGCGTTGTCGACCAACATGCCCAAAGCGACGACCAAGGCTGCGATAGAGATTTGATGTAGAACGCCGCCCCCCCAAGCATAAATGGCCAAGGCGCTCAACGCCACGAGAGGTACAATCAACGAAACTACGACACCGAGGCGCAATCCCATGAAGAGGATCAAAATGCCAGCCACGATGCCGATGCCCAACAATAGCGAGCCACGTAGGTCGGTAAGGCGCGCTTCCACCCGTTCGGGTTGAAAACTCAGTTCCTGGATTTTGATGTTCTGGTAGCGCGGGCTGAATTTACGCAATTCCGCTCGCACATCGTTTCCGAAACTGACGAGGTTGATATCTGCTTTCGCCACCAAACCCAAGCCGACGGCCGGTTTGCCCTGATAACGCATGCGAACGCCCACCGGTTGTTTGAGCTGATGCCTTATTTTCGCTAGAGCCTTCAGCGCAACGGACTGGCCGTTGGGCAGGACGATGGGGGTTGAACGGAGTTCGTCCAGAGATTTGAAGCCGGTATTCACGCGAATGAGTACTTCTCGGCTACCCACTTCCAATGACCCGCCCGGGATGATGGTATTGCGGCTCTGAAGTTGGCCGATGATGGTTCGTGAATCGATGCCGTAGCGCTCTTGGGTCGCTTGACGTAACTCGATCACAATTTCCTCTTCCGGGTCCGCGATGAGGTCGATGCGTGCCATGCCCGTGACGCGGCGCAGCCTCTTCTTTAGGTCTTTCGCGACGCCGGCTAGCTCCCTTAGATCCTTGGCGGGGCCCGTGATGGCCAAGACGATGGAGTCGATGTCCATGACTTGGCGCCGAAGTATCGCTTCGCTGGCCCCTTCTGGCAGTTCTCGCTGGGCGCGTTTCAGAGCGCGGTCGATATCGCGCCACGCTCTATCGGTATCGTAGACATCGCCGTTCAACTCGACAGAGATGAGAGCCAAACCATTGCGTGCGGTAGCTATCACGCGACGGATTTGTTCGACGGAGGCGAGTTCGTCTTCGATGGGTTTGAGTATCAATCGTTCGACGCTTAGAGCATCGAGTCCGATGAAGGGGGCTACGACGAGAGCAAAACGCTTTGTGAGTCGGGGGTCCTCCTGGCGAGGCATCCAGACCCATGATGCTAAACCAGACAGAGCCAAAAGAACGGAGGTGGCGAGAATCAGCCGTCGCTGGTTGAGCAAACGTGCGAGAAAACTCATTGGACGCTCTCCACTGAATCGCCAGAGATAAGGGATGCGAGTCCGCCGGTGATGATGCGATCGCCCGCTGCCAGCGGGCCTTTGATCGAAACTCGTTCGCCGTAGAGTTTCCCGGTGGTGATGGCGATGCGTTCTGCCTTGCCGCCGCGTAGCCGAAAGAGCGCTGGCGCGTTTCCGGTGGGGTCGAAAACCGCTCCGATGGGAACGGTGAGAGTTTGAGGCCGACGGCGATGGAATACGACCTCAGCGCTCATGCCAGCCACAACACCAGCGCGGTGTTGCATCGTGAGGATAGCGGGAAATAGGTAGCCGGCTGCTGGTGCTGCACGGCCGACGGATTTGACGGTTGCGCGGATATTTTCCTCCTGCGCGAGCGGGAGGTCGACCAAGACCGCAGTGCCCTTCTTCAGATCTGCGATAAAGTTCTCCGGCACACCCACAACAACTTCAAGACGTTCTTCGCTGCTGAGTAGAAAGATTGGATGTCCGGCAGCGACGATTTCCCCCGGTTCGAATAGGACCGCTGCGACGGTTGCGTCGTAGGGAGCGCGCAGCACCGTTTCGGATAATACGCGATTGGCCTCACTGAGTTGACTCTTTGCCGCACGGCGGGCAGCAGCGAAACTATCGGTGGCCGTTTTCGCTTGTTCCAACCGGCGTCCAGCGGTGGCTTTCGCCTTCACCAAACTAGACGCACGCTTTTTGTCTCGCTTCGCTTGCTGCCACTGACTTTCTACTTGGGATAGCTGAGCCTTTGCGGCTTGACGTGCATTGCGAGGAGCTCGAGAGTCGAGCAGCGCCAATATTTGGCCGACCTTCACTTTATCTCCAACATTGAAGTTTCGCGTTTTGAGCTTGCCGGGAATGGTGAAGCCAAGCTTGCTGCGCTTAGCGGCACGCGTGGTGCCAAATAGTTTGAGTTTTTCGGTGGGGACCTCAAGCTTGACCCGGTCGGTGCGCACTGTTTTCGTTTTCCCATCGCTGCTCCATGGGGGGACCGAATCAGCAATTTTTGAATTCTTGGCCGCGATCCCTTGTCCTGCTAGGAGCAGCAACGTTCCCAACATGAAGATCGCGCCCGCAGCGAAGAGCGACTGCTTCTTTTCCCTATTGCTTGCCGTGCCGCTATGGGCGCCGCCAACGTTCGTCGCCCGCGTGTTCTGCTCCGTTTCTTCTACAGGGGTCAGGGCTGCTCTGGCTTTCATTTCTGCCTCCAACTAATCGACCGGTCAGTCAACAAAACAGTGTTATTAACTGTCCGGTCAGTCAGTGAGTGGGGGTAAGAGTGGGTTATCTCGGTGAATAGGGTCGTCATTATCCAATATCCAATAGGGTTTAGCGTTTGTTTTCGGGGAGGAGGCCGCTGGTAAAGAGCTTGAGTACCGTGTCGAGGTAGAGTTCGTCTGCCTTGTCGCCGTCCATCTCGGCCCAGCTGAGGAACGCACCGCGTTCTTGGTACCAGTGGCCTACGGAGGCCAAGAAGGCGCTGAGCACCATTTCGGGCATGATGTCGTCGCGGAGCTCGCCCCGGTCTTGACCTTCTTTGAGCCGGCTAGCACCAAAACTCATCAGGCCTTGATCGGCTAAGGCGCAATCGCCTTCGAGGGACATCCAGGTCATTATCCGTACGAAGTTCGGGTTATCCCTAAGAAAATAGAAATAGGTACGGATCGACTCGCGGAAGGTCTCCACGTCGATCTTGGCCTTGTAGAGCAATTTCATCTGGTTGCTCAAATAGGGCACGATCAGACGTTGTTTGACCTGCTCCCACAGCTTTTCTTTGGTTTCAAAATGATGGTGAATCAGGCTCTTCGTGACCTTGGCCCGCTTGGCGATCTCGGAAAGCGACGTATCCGCAAACCCCTTCTCCGCAAAAAGCTCTTCGGCAGACTCGAGAATCGATTCCCGGGTCGCTTCCTTGTCTCGCTTGCGTTTGAGTAGTGTTTTCAAGGGTTTCCTCTGTCTCGTTCCACATCTGGCTGCTGGTAGCCATAGTTAACTGGCCGGACAGTCAATAAGATGGCATTGCTCAGTTGTCTTGTCAAGCTAATCTCGAACTTTCGTGGGGTGATTCCAGCCGGAGCGTTAGGGTTGGGCGGCGAGTCGTTGGGCCCATTCACGGCTGCCGATGGGGTAATTGATGGCGCGTAGGTTGGCCGCGCGTTGCACCACTTTGACGTAACGCGTCCACATGGTGTCGGCAGCGCTGTCGCTGAGCTTGGTCGCGGTTTGGGTGGGATCCCAGGGCGGGGTCTTTTTTCCCCCGTAGACCGTGGTCCACCAGGAGTCTTCAGCGATGAAATCGTTGTCGTGCATTTTGAAGGCGACGGTGCAGCTGGGGATCGTCAACTTCGCGCATTTGGCGACTTCGCAGTCGTAGAGTTTGCCGCCATCTGTTTCATCGAGGCAGGCATCGCTATCCGCTGAGGAGTCTAACTGGAACACCTTTACGTCGATGGCCTCAGGTTTGACATAGAGGTCGTTACGTTTTTTGCCCAGGGTCGAGGCGCCGCTGTGGCTGATTACAAAGGTCAGTCCCAATTCTGCGAAGACGGTGTCGGCGATAGTTTGAAAACTTGTATGCGTTGAAATGCCAGCAGAATAGGGGGCTCGACCGTATAGCTGGGTGAGTTTAACGAAGCCACCGATGTCAGAGGTCGGCTCTCCAGTTTTGAGGTCCATGGATTTCGATTCATAGTTCTTCAACGCTTCGTATTGCTCGGTTTCAGTCATTTCCCCGAGACCAAACCAATCGACGCCCGATTTGTTGACCATGGCCTTGTGGTAGGGTTTGGGTGGCCGCAGATGATAGCCCATGCTGACGACCGGCGAATCAAAGAGGCGCTGCAATAGTGTTGAATGGTCTTTCGCGTAGAGATCGACCATCCAGGTCGTCAGCGAAACTTCCACGGGGATGTTCAGCGTTTCATGGAGGTCGAGTGCCTTTTCAATGATCGCCGCAGACTCCGCTTGCCAGCCATACTCCTGCACATTGAGATGAAACATCACAGTGATCGGAGGCAGTTCCGGCCAGCCCGCATCAGATGGCGGTACGGGCCCGTCCTTTTCAATTTCGTTTGAGTCAACGCCACCATCGTTCGGTGTCTCGAGCTGAGAATCGATGGCGAGGTCGGTAGCGATCGTGTTGGTGTCGCCGCATCCCGACGGTGCTACGAGGAGGGTTGCTCCCAGAGAAATAACAAGAATGTTGGTGCGTTTGATCATCGCTACTCCCGAACGAATCCGTTCCGGTCTAGCGTAACGGGTTTTCCAGCATATTTTCTGCAAGGGTTTCGAAATAGGTTCTTCGTGGGTCGTCGGAACGAAAGATTAGGCGGAAATGGTCCGACAGTGGGCTGACTTTGGTGAGCAGTCGGGTGAGGCGACCGCTTTTCAATTCCTTCGCGACGAAGTATTCGGGCAGCACGGCAACGCCCGCGCCTTGGATAACGCGTGCGCGGATCGCAGCGATGGTACCCATGCGGACAACCTTGCCGAATTCGAGACTATCGACGCCACCGGGAGCGTCTCGCCAATAGCGAAATAGAGGTAACTCTTCGGTGGTGTCAAAGAGCGTATGGGCTTTCGTATCCTTCGCGCTCTTGAGTGGAAGACGTTCTAGAAGTTTTGTCTGTCCAACGAATACGTAGCGTTCTTCGTGCAGGCGAATTGAATCGATTTTAGGATCGGTGAGTCGCGTTGAAGTAACCGCGCAGTCGATGGCCAGACTGCGTACGCGAAGCAGAAGATCGGGGCCGGAGCCAAAATACAGATGTATGGTCAGGCCGGGATGGTGGCCTTCCAGTTTACTGATCATCGGTACGAGCCAGGAAAGTCCGAGCTCGTGCCGCGTTCCCAAAACAAGCTCTAACGGAGCGCCACCCAAATCCCCGTGAGCCGCGCGTACACAATCGTCGATGGCAGCCAAAGCACGTTCGGCGTAGGGCAAAAGATTTAGCCCAGCCTCCGTGAGCACGATACTCCGCGTGGTACGGTGAAAAAGTTTGCTGTCGAATTCTTCTTCCAGCATGCGGATGCGCTGCCCCAAAGCGGCAGGCGAAAGCGAAACGGCTTTAGCGGCCGCGCGAAAATTTCGTAGCTGGGCAGCTTTGAGAAAACAACGAAGTGTGTCGACGGCTGGCATGATGAGCCGTTAGCTTAACCGAGGAGATGCAGGGTTTCCAGGGGCCCTCCGAAGGGTCTACTTGCCGCCGGAAAAGAAGCCAAATAGACCGCTCTTCTTGGCACTTGGCTTTTTGGCGCTACGCCTCTTGGCGCTTCTGGGCCCGCGATTCGCTTTGGGCGGATTGGGCTTGGGGCTCGACATAGAGGATTCGCGAAGCGCCGCTTCTTGGAATGACGGGATGGGGCCCCCAAACGCTGAGGCCGTTTCGTAATCCAGTTCCAGCGGAAGTTCGTCCGGGAACGCCGAATCGATCGGCGTTGAACCGGCGAGGCCCTCTTCTTCCAGCAAACCGTCGTCGTCTAGATCTGGGCAGCTTCCATCGAGGGCGATGAGCCCAATGTCGAGGTTTTGCAGCCCATCCTCAATCACTGTTTCCAGCTTGGGTAATTTAAATTCCATTCAAATAGCGTAATCCAGCGTACTGCAAAAATCTACAGAGAAAGCAAAAAAAGGTATTTTTTCTTCAAGACAGAAGCGCTCTGTTTGTCGATAAAGGCAATAATATTGGAGTGAGACGGTATTGGAAAAGGGATCTCACGGGCTGAATCGCCGCGGTTCACCCAGAATGTGGTGGGATTAGAAAAACCGATAGACCGCGCCCCCAAAAGTACCCCGGTATTGACCCCCGAGGGCACGGCCTATCGAAACCATCAACCTGTGTAGAGCGACCCTACCTGATCCGCGTAACCGTTATATTTCTGAGTCGGCACGGTGCTTCCATCACCGATCAGCCGTTCGGTGGCCTGCGACCAGCGCGGATGCGGAACCTCGGGGTCAACGTTGGATAGAAAGCTATATTCGTGGGGCACCAATTTATGCCAGAAGGTCTCGGGCTCCTCGGCCAAGAATTCGATTTTAACGATGGATTTGGCACTCTTGTAGCCGTATTTCCAGGGTGTAACCAATCGAATGGGTGCGCCATTTTGCTTGGGCATGGTCTTGCCGTAGATACCCGTGGCCAAAAAGGCCATTTCGTTATTCGCCTCATCGAGTCGGAGCCCTTCGAAATAGGGCCAGGGGTACCAGTCCGCGGCGAGGCCAGGCATGGTCGCGGTATCGGCCTTCGAAATAAGGCGGATGTATTTGGCACTGCTGAGGGGTTCGACCAAGTCGATCAGCTTCTTTAGCGGGAAGCCGGTCCAGGGGACGGTCATAGCCCACGCTTCAACGCAGCGGAATCGATAGACGCGTTCCTCGAGGGTAAAGCTGCGAATCAGCGCGTCCAAATCCCAAACCTTGGGTGATTTCACCAAACCGCTGATTTCGACGGTCCAAGGATAGGTTTGAAAATCTCCCACCTTTTCCCAGACGAGTGGTTTGAGCACGGAGAACTCATAGAAGTTGTTATACTTGGTGGCTTTCTCTTCCGGTGAAAGCGGTCGTTCGTCGACCGTGTAGGAATCATTGCGGTCCGCCGGGTAGAGATCTTGGTGTACCTGCGACCAGGTCGTCGAATCTGCTGAACCACGATCGTTCGCCAGGCCACCCCCGTCGGCAGAATTCGCTCCGGAGCCATCGCAACCCGCCAGCGTTCCACCGAACGCGCCACCCGCCAGCGCCAATCCGCCGAGCCCCAAGGTCTTGAGGATTTTCCGCCGGTTGAAATAGGTCTTTTCCGGGGTCGCGTTGAGCTCCGAGATTTGCCAAGCCTTTGGAATAATTATATTTGCCATCGTTCCTTAACCCGGTTTTCTCTCGGCCGCGTGTACACTGTGTATCGGCATTCGTCAGGGTGCTTTCAATTCTACGTCGCTGGCCCCCATTAGGTTACGTTTGTCTTTCAGACGGGCGCATCGCTGCTACGTCCTTCGCTGATCAACTGGGTCGCTTTCGTTTTGCTGCTTTCGAATGAAAGAACATCCATCGGGCAGACATCGACGCAGATGCCGCATTGGATACAAGCTGTATTGCTATTGTCGAAGGGTTGCTGGTTCTTCGCATACATCATGACGTCCACACCCACTTGGCAATATTTTGAACATTCGGTGCATTGAATGCAGCTCTTGTTGGAAACGATTTTTAGTTTCCCAAACCACTTCGCAAGAATTTGATTGTAGGCCGCGAGCGGGCACCAATAGCGGCACCAGAGTTTGCCGCCAAAGAACGGATAGAGCGCGATGGGGATAACGGCCACGAGCCAAAAGTCGACTAAGTAGCTATACGTTCTCCACCAAACGTTGTTTCCGTCCGTCTTGTAGATACCGACGACAACCAATCCGATGACCATACTCGCGGCAAAAATTACAGCGCCCTGAAACTCCCAGGCGCGCGAACGCGTTCCTTTCGCCGCTAAATGTCGCCAGCGGTCGCCAAGTGTTTCCGCCAATCCGCCGCAGCCGCAGACCCAGGTGCAAAACCGTTTGCCGTGATAGCGCGCGAGCAATGGGATGATGAGGAAGGTGCCCACAAGGCCCGACGAAATGAAAAGGTATTTGATCGCGTTTGAATCGCTGGGATACCACCAGAAGAATGTATTGAAGAAGAGTGGGAAGGGTTGATAAAGACCCCAGGCGCGCCACGCGTATTTGACGGAAAGAGCTTGTACGCCGATGACATTGACGATCAAAAAGAATGCGAGCTGAAAACTCAAAAGCGTGATGTAGCGGTAGGTTTGATAGCGTTTGTCACTCGCCTTGCTGCGCCAACGCACCAGGGCCACGTAGCCGAATACCAGCATCGCCACCGTGTAGAGTAGGCTATAGAGATAACCCTGCTGAAAACCGCGATCGGCGTATATCTGGGTCAAGGCGTCGTTTGAAAAGAAGGGCGCGAATATAGCAAACGCTCCCTTGAAAAGGCCCAGCAACGCCCAGTCATAACTCTCTGCCCGAATCAACGATTGATAGGGCCAGGCGACAAGGCCTTTGCCGTAGCTCTTCAGCGCATAGAGAGAATAGACGAAGATGAATGCGGCAAGTAGGCCCAGCCAGCGCGCCGGGTACCAATCGCCAGCAAGGCGAATGCCTACCTTGCGCAAAAAACGAATCGGCAATTCCGCACCGATCATTTCGAAAACCGTATCGTTCCTGATCGATTCGACGTTTCCGTCCTTCAGTTCCACTTCAACACTATCGGCTTCGATGCGCTTGACCGCCGAACTGAGGATGATGCGCAATTTGTCGTCGGCTTCCAACTGCCGGACGGCTTCGATATTTCGTTTCTTGGGATACGTGAATTCTTCGTCGATAGCGGAGAGCGTGACCCTGTTCTTACCCGCGTTGCAAAGCGCGATGGCTGCTTCGCAGGCCACGTCGCCGCCTCCAACGATAACGATGTCGTTATTCAAATAGTCGTCCGGATCGAGTAGCCGGTGGTGTACTTTCGCTGCATGCTCTTTCTCGCCAGGGATGCCGAGTTTTCGCGGATTTCCGGCTTTGCCCAAGCACAGCAATACGCGGCGAGCCCTAAAACTCTCGCCGTTCGTCTTTATCTTGAAGTTGCCAACAGAACCGCTGATATCGCTGACCCGAGTCTGTTCTCTGACGTCGAGCTTTTCCTTTGCGACCATGTCGCGCCAGGCTTTGAGTAGTTCTTCTTTCGTGCACTCTTCAAACCAAACCCGAGATTCCTTCTTCACTTCGTTCGGTTCGGCGAGGAGTAGTTTTCCCTTGGTCATGGTGACGAAGGTGTTCGCGAATTTATCCGCTTCTAGCGTGACGTAGCTGAGTCCGAGATCGGCGGCAGCGACGGTGGCGCCAAGGCCTGAGCTACCGCTGCCCACAATGACTATGTCGAGTAGCCCGGCCCCGTTGTTCTCGGCGTTGTGTTCGGCGTTGTGTTCGGTTTTCAATTCTGCAGCGAGGTGGTGAACGAGCTGATGGCCTTGGTTGAGCCCCAATTTCACCAAAGGCGTGCCGGCGATTTCACCCGCCACGTAGATGCCTCTGACGGTGGTTGCGCCCTTGTCGTCGGCCTCCGGGAGCAAGGGGTAGGAAGGCTCCGGCCTTTTGGGGGCGAATAGCGCACCTATGAATCCCTTCAGGGAAGAACTGGCCATCGTCTTTACCTTGTCCTTTATTCCTCTGGACTTCGCTAGAACGGGCAAGGGCGTGGTGCCTTGCTGTTCATGCTTACGACATTGTCGGGGACGCGGTTACGGGGCGCCAGAAAAACACCTCGTTTGGTCGGACGGGGCCCGCCCTTAAGTCAGGCGGATAGCGCGGGAATCTTGCGAGAACTGTGAAGGCCATACGCGGCTACCGACAGCAGAAGCAACGCCCCACCTTGATGAATGGTGGCCAGCCAGATTGGCATATGGAATATCACGGTCAATGCGCCGAGGAGGAACTGAACTAGTGTAAACGTGCCGATGAGCATTGTTGAACGTCGTCGGTGTGAAAAACTGTCTTTTCTGCCGAAGGCCCAGATTGCGAGCCCCAGCGGAATGAGAAGCCACCCCAAAAGCCGGTGAAGGAAGTGAATTCCTGTGGGGTTCTCTAAGAAATTCCTCCAGGCCGGCTTCATGCCGAAGAAGGCCGTTGGGATCCACTCGCCATTCATCGTGGGAAACGTACTATATAGATAGCCAGCGCGTGTGCCTGCCATGAACGCACCATAAACGATCTGTAGAACCAACAAGCCAGTAAATAGCAGCAGGAATAACCGCAACCGCTTATGGGCCGGCGGGGCCGTCGGCAACGCGTGTCGTTGGTTGAAGACGACCCATAGGATTGCGACCGCGACGAAAAAGGCGAGCATCAGATGAGCGGCGAGCCGGTAGTGACTCACCGCGGGTTGGTCCACCAACCCACTTTTCACCATATACCAGCCGAGAAGTCCTTGGGCACCGCCGAGAAAAAAGAGATAGAGCGTGTGAATGAGTAGCTTGCCCCGGATGCGTTTGCGAATGACGAAATAGAGCCAGGGTAAAAAGAACACGACGCCGATGAGGCGGCCTAAAAGGCGATGGAAATACTCCCAGAAGAAAATGCGTTTGAAGTCGTCAATGGTCATCCAATGGTTGACCTTCTTGTATTGAGGAGACTTCTGATATTTCTGGAATACGTTATTCCATTGTTCGGCGCCGCTAGGTGGTACCGCACCCATCAATGGATGCCATTCCACCATGGATAGGCCCGAGCCGGTGAGGCGGGTGATACCTCCCACCATCACCATGGCGAAGATCATGCAGTACACGATCATCAGCCAAACGAATACGGATTTAACAAGCCCACGTGGGGGGATATCTTCCTGAGAAGAAACGAGTTCTGCTGTTGAGAGGTCGGCCATTTTCCGATCGCCTCCTCGCCCCGGCTAAGGTCGCGGGAGGCAAAACCTAGCGCAGCCCAAGGTTGCGAACAAGCCCCCAGATGTGGCCCTGTTTTGTTGATGATTGTCATGCTAGATTCCTCCCTCGATTCGTCATAACTGCGGGAAATTGGGTATGCACGGCGCAAACAACAGTCATTTGCAGCGAGCGGAAAGGCTATTGGAAGGGAAAAGGCCTCGGATGAATCCGGGGACAACCGGCCAGATTCGTACGCTGATCGGCCGCTCGGTGGATTCCATGGCCTATCAGTTCATGCACGGATTTTTGGCCGCGCAACATCGTAAAGGGGAAAAGGGTGCGGGGCCGCGCGGGCTCTTGGGCGAATGGGAAATCCTTGCTGCCGCAGCCAAGTCAGATCCTTCGTTCTTTTTTCCTAAACCCGACTATCCCGGTTTTTATGTGCGCAAGCAGGTAAAGGCGTTGGCCGGAGGCTGGATCGAAGACATTCGTTTCACCGATGCCTATCAACCGATTCGACGCAGCGCCGTCGACTTGCTCGAGCGCTTTCCAGAAAACCGCATCATGCATGTTCGTCATTATCGCCATGAGGAAGGTGGTCATCCTGCGGTGATCTGTCTACACGGTTGGGGGGGCGGTAACCACCGAATCGAGGCGCAGATATCCAACGCCAACTGGCTCTACAACATAGGTTTTGACGTCTATCTTTATATTCATCCCTACCACGGCGCGCGAAGTCCACGGGAGGTTCGTATCGGCGCCCAGTACCACCCTTCAACGGATATCACGCGCACCAATGAGGCATTCCTGCAGACGGCTTACGAAGTTCGCGCGCTCGTCGCTTATCACGAGCAGACGTTTGCAGGCGTGGCAGGCGTGATGGGACTGAGCCTTGGCGGATATGCAACCGCCTTGGTCGCTTCGGTGGCTCCCGAATTAGCGTTCGCGGTACCGATCATGCCCATCGCCGATTTGCCCGCCTTGATTTGGTCCTGGGGGGAAGGAACGCGAGACCGCAAGCGTGCCGAAGCTGAGGGGGTTACCTTCGATGAGTTCTGTTCCTATATGGCCGTGCATTCTCCTCTCGCACTTTCCCTGGCCATTCCCAAAGAAAAGACGATGATCATCGCTGCGCGCGGTGATCGCATCGTGCCGCCAGCGCATGCTGAAGGGCTTTGGGAACATTGGGGACATCCACGTGTGCATTGGTTTCCCGGGGGCCATTTGGCCCATTTCGGCCGAGCTGATTATTGGCGGGAGGCGAAGACTTTTTGGAAAGAGATCGGGGTGATCTGATCGGCCAGGAATTTTTCATTACAACCGAGGACGGTTGGCAACTCGCGTTAGAAGAGTTTGAACCCTGGGGAAATATACCGAAGGCGACGCTGCTCCTCGGTCCGGCCATGATGGTAAACCGCCGAAGCCTCGACCGCCCGGCGGGGAAAGGCCTGGCGAGCTATCTTTCTCATCAAGGCTTTCGCGTTTATACGCTCGACCCGCGGGGTCATGGCGCAAGTCGCCCGAAGGCATCTCGATCGGAAGATTGGAGTTATGATCAGATCATCGACTACGATCTGCCGGGCGTACTGCGGGAACTGCGCCGACGACATCCAAACGCCCCCCTTGTCTTGATGGGGCATAGCCTTTGCGGGCATGCCGGCGCTGCAGCGTTGGCGCGCCATCCAGATTTGCAGGTCGATGCACTGGTTTTGATCGCCGCGAATGCGTGGGTACGCGCTGCTGAACCCCGCTCCTGGCGCTGGATGTGCAAAAGACTGGTCACAGCCGCATGGAAGATCACAACAAATCGCTACGGCTATTTTCCTGCGAAACGTTTGGGGGTGGGCAGCGACGATGAGGCGCGAAGTTATGTGAAGCAACTTGCCCGTTTCGTAGAGAAGGGGACTTGGTGCAATCAAGACGGCAGTGTCGACTACTACCCACAATTAGCCAATGTTCGCATCCCCGTGCTTTCGGTTAACGGCAAAGGTGATTGGTTGCTTAGCAACCGTGATTCCGCCGGCTGGTTCAACGATGGCTTGTGTAACGCGCCAGTTGTTTCTTGGGAGATCGCAGCCAGCGATTATCATGCCCAAGAGGAACCCGGCCATATGACGTTGGTGGTCGACAATCGTTGCCACCCCGTTTGGCAACGATTGGCCAAGTGGATCGAAGAAGCCACCACCCCATAGTCCGATTCGAGAACTAAGATACACCTTGTGTCGGGATACATGGAGCGAACCCCCTGATCTCGCTGGGAACGTACGATTCCCAAATATGCTCTAGTTGCAGTCTTGTAGCGATCTCAGGATCTTAGCCAGGGCCGCTTCTATGGCATGCGTATTGCTCTATTCCTCTGTAACGCAGGAGGAAGCGATGACCAGAAGCATTCAAACCAACGATCCCCGTTCGAATCGCAAGCCGTTTTTCGTGAGTAGTTTGGTCTGTATGCTCTTTGCCTTTCCACTCTTCGGATTCAGTCCTGCTGCTGGTGGATGTTCCCCTGAACCGACCCTAACGAGTTCATCGCAGTCGATCGTGGTGAACACCGAAGGGCCGCTTTCGGTGATGTCATATGGTGCCGATCCTTTTGACGACGACAAGCATGATGATTCGCTGGCGATTCAAGCGGCGATCGATGACCAGATTCAAGCCGGAGGTGGCGCCATCTATTTTCCTCCTGGCGTCTACAATCTACACGATACCATTCGAATGGAGTTTTCCGGATACGCGCAGGCTCGTCCGTTAACCCTAATCGGCGACGGCGCCGCCCTGAAAGCGGTGCTGCCAGGTGACTCTCTTCCTCTCGACAGCGTTCTAAGCCTCCGAATTATCCCCGGCTCCCTTTCGATTCGAGGATTCATCATCGATGCCAATCGGGCGGCAAACCATGGTCTGCGGGCGTACAAGGTGAGTGGACGCACCTCCGTCATCGAGCAGGTTTCAATTACAGGCGCGGTATCACACGGCGCGCTCTTGCAAGCGTGTCAAGGGATCACGGTTCGCGCCTCTCATGCAGATTACAACGGGAAAGATGGGTGGCATTTGGCCGGGGTGAATGCTGCTGTTATTTCCGGCTGTCGCGCCACGAACAACCGTGGCAATGGCTTTACGATTACGGGCCTCTTTATTCCCCAGACAAACGAAAAGTATTCAGGCGGTTGCTATTTGCTTCAGTCGTGGTCGGAGAAGAACTACGGACACGGTATTGAAACCAAAACCACCACCGGGCTGGGTCATCATGAGGTGAACGGCATTGTTATCCGCGATGGGTGGATTGAAGGCAATAGAGAAGATGGCGTGCGCGTCAACACTTGGAATACCAACGTTACGGGCCTGCGGATTTCCTCGGGTGGCAAAGCGGGGACGAACGGTATCAACTTGAGGGTAAACGCGCGGGCCAACGTTATCTTTGCCAACCATCTGGCCAACGCCGGTGTGGCTTCGTATTCAAATATCAAGGTTTGGGGGAGCGCGGCGTATCATCACCTTGCGGCGAACTTCTATATGTACGCTGGTACGTTGGTGCCCACCACCGTGACGACGCAACTCTAGTTTTCTGTTGGAGGACTAGGCTTCTTCCGGCGGGTTCGCGCCCTTTTCTTCAGCGAGGTTCTTCAACAGGGCGAAGAGCTGAAGAATCATGATACCGACGTAGGGTATGGCGCCCAATACCGACATCCCTTTGACGGCTTCGACGCTATCGCTGAGCATCAAAGCGCCCCCCAACAGCCCTAAACATACGCCCCAGGCCATTCGTCGCCGAAGCGGCGGATTCAACGCTCCCTGACTTGTCAGCATGCCCAAGACAAAGGTCGCGCTGTCGACACTTGTAACCAGGAAGATAAAGACCAAAAGCATGGCGGTGACGCTGAGTAGCGTGGACAGTGGAAGTTGGTTGAGCAAGGAAAAAAGCGCCTGGCTGACATCGGTCTTCGCCAGGAGGGCGAGACCCGCGTGGCCGTTTACTTCGGCTTCCAACGCCGTCCCACCCAAGGCGACAAACCAAACCAAGGAAAACGCGGTAGGAGCGATTATCACGCCGGTTACGAATTCGCGTATTGTACGCCCGCGGCTGATGCGGGCGATGAAGACGCCGACAAAAGGTGCCCAGGCGATCCACCATAAAAAATAGATCAGGGTCCAGCCGTGTTGCCATTGGCGATCGGCCGCTGAATCGTGGAGTTGAATGCTGAGAGGAGCCAGCATCTTCAAATAATCGACGCCCGCCTCGATGAAGAGCTGCAGGAGAGAGCCTGTTGGTCCACTAATAATGACAAATACGCATAGAGCGATGGCCAACGTCATATTGATATTGCTCAGCCATTTGATGCCGCGATTGAGCCCCGACATTGCCGAAGTCATATAGGCGATGGTCAGCGTAACCAGCGTTAGCGCTGGCACGAGTGTTGATGTGGCTTCGGTACCCACAATAATGCTCAACCCTGTGCGGATTTGAAACGTTCCCATTCCCAACGAGCCTGCGACCCCGAATACGATGGCCAACACAGCCCAAAAATCGGCGGCATACGCTAGGGGGCGAATCCAGGCCCCGGAAAATGAGAGTCGTAGCGGCGCTCCCGGTAGGTAAGGGGCTTTCTTACGAAACGAAAAATAGGCGAGAACCAGGGACGCTAAGCAGTAGATACCCCACGCATGCAGTCCCCAATGGAAATTGGTGATCACCATTGCATGAGAGATGGCGGCTTGGGCTTCTGCTGGAAGGCCGGGTGAGCTATGAAAATGGGTCAGAGGTTCCGCGACCCCCCAGAAGACCAACCCCGTTCCCATACCTGCAGCGAAGAGCATCGAAAGCCAGGCTGCCGTGGAAAATTCGGGGCGTTCGTCATCGTGGCCCAAGCGAAGTTTACCGTGTCTGCTGATCGCCAAGAAGAGTGGCACGATCAAAAATATCGATGTTGCGGCCAGAAAGAGCCAATCAAAATAGGCGAATGCTGCGCTTGTAATGGCGTTCGCCGCGTTTGCTACGAGCTTGGGGTATAGCGTTCCCGTCGCCCCAACGAGCCCGCAGATGACCAGGGTTAGCGCGAAGAGGGGATCTCGCTTTTCGTCACCACCATTTTCGTTGGTCTTAGAAGAGATCGGTCTTCGTTCCCAAAAGAAAGATGACATTCTAACATAGTTTCAGAGGTTACCGAATAGCCGCCTCTTTCCGCAGAATTGAATGCACTATTTTCAAGGATGCATTGGCGAAAAGCACAAACCGCTTTAGGCTTGCGCCGATGGGTGACACAAATCCATGGGAATATTACGCGCCAGGGCTTCGCCTGAGGACCTATCAGGAGCGAACACTCTATTCCTTTCGCATCCACGTTGTCGTCGAGGGAAAAAGTTCTTTCTATCTGGTAGCTCCCCCTGGAGCAGGTAAGACCCTTCTAGGGTTGCTCATGGCGGAAATGCTGGAGCGGCCGGCGCTTTGTCTATCGCCTAATGCCGCAATTCAGCAACAGTGGGTCGATAGACTTCGAGAACATTGGCATTGCATCGACAGTGCGCAGGCCGAATTTCAACCGCATCCCTCTTGCAGCGCCGAACTTACGGGTGAAGGCCTGGCGCTCGTTTCACTGACCTATCAAAAACTCTGTGTTCGCGGCCGAAATGGAGAAGTCCATCCTAATGTTCTCGAGCTTCATCGTTGGATCAAACAACAGGGTATCCGTACCCTGATTCTCGACGAATGCCATCATCTCTCTGCAGAATGGGGGAGGGCGGTATTGTCATTGGCAAATTTTCTTGGTGACGTAACAGTCATCGGTCTAACCGCCACGCCTGTCGAGCAGGATGACGGCCCTCTCGCTGAACTCCTCGGAAAGCCCGATCACGAGATTTCTCTGCCTTCGGTAGTGAGGGCGGGCGATTTGGCGCCCTTTCAGGACCTTTGTCATATTGTTTCGCCTTCTCGCGAGGAAGCCGAATCACTGCAGACCAGTGTTGGGCGTTTCGAACGGCTCTTTGAAGAAATGAGGCGGTCCACTGAACATCGCTTTTCTCTCGAGAGTTGGTGCGAGATGTTGGAGCTTGAACCCACAACGAGTAAGGGGGAACGCTTATGCCAGGTGGCCGACTTGTTGAAAGCCGAACCGGAACTGGTTATGGCATGGTGTCGCTATTGGGTTCTTCAAGATCGTCAACCGCCGGCGGATTTGCCCTACCTGCCCGAATTCTACGAACCGGCTACCTTGGCCGATCGCATTCTCTTGGCTGCTCATTATTGTGCACGGGCTTTTTCTGAGACGGAGTCATCCCGCCGAGATCCTCTCTTTGTCGAGGCCACAGAAATACTCGCCGAATGGGGGTACCGCGTTGGCGTGAATAGTGTCGAGAGACGCGGGGGCAGTGTCTCGCGAATGATTGGTTTTTCCAGGCAAAAGCTCGATGGCATGCGGGAAATCCTCGAAGGCGAGTTGAAGTCGATGGGCGATGGGCTGCGGGCGTTGGTGCTGACCGACTACGAATTCCCACCCGCCGAATCGCAAGCGCTTTCTTGTGTGGACGTGATGGATACGTTGACGTCTTTTACCGAATTAGATTCACTCGACCCGATCATGATCACAGGCAAGAGTCTTTTGGTCGACGATGACCTGTGGCCTGTATTTCTTCGTACCTGCGACGAACTGAAGTCCGAGCGGGGTTGGCGTTTCGACCTCGATCGCAAGGCCGAGGGCGGTTATTGGCGGGTAGAAGGAAAAGGTGCCCATTGGAGCACGCGTTATCAGGTGGCGTTGGTCACCGAAATGCTGGAACGCGGTATCAGTCGCTGCCTGGTTGGCACGCGTTCCCTTCTGGGCGAAGGCTGGGATTGTCTTCGATTGAATACGCTTGTGGATTTAACGGTGGTGACCAGCGGCGTAGCGGTAAACCAGATACGCGGGCGCACGCTGCGCAACGATCCGCAAGACCCCATCAAAGTCGCCAACAACTGGGACCTGCTCTGCCTCTCCTCGGTAGGGGATGATGGTGATTTGAACAGGTTGATCAGCAAGCATGGGCGGCTTTATGGCGTTACAGATGACGGCCAAATTGAGCGTGGCATTGGCCACCTTCATGCCTGCTTTGACCGCGTGGGAAGCGAACAACTCTTCAATGACCGACCGTCCATTGTCGCGATGATGCATGCCCGCGCTGCCGACCGCATGGGCGCACGCGATCGCTGGCGCATCGGCCAACGTTTTCGCGATCAGGATTTCCCCGTACTTTCATTTTCACCGCGCCGAAGCAAAAAGAGAGAGTCAAAGGCGCTCGTGAAAGTCGTCGCACCTGAATCGGTGGGCGTGCAGCTCTTCCCTCGACAGATGCGCGGGGGAAGGGCAGCTCTAGCCGGAATTGTTGCTGCAGGCGGTTTGGCAACCGTTGGGTTCGCTGTCGCCGCGTTGGCTGCTACCCCGCTGTGGGGGATTGGCGTGCTGGCTAGCGCGGGAGCGATGTTCTGGTCAATGAAACGCGTGACCGCCAGCCGATTTGATGAACTCGGTTTTGCTTCCTCAATGCAGAGTTTGGCAAAGGTACTTCTTCTAACCATCGACGCGGAAGCCGACGCGGAAAAGATCGAAGTCAGCGAACGGGACGATGGAACGGTGCGCGTTATCTGGTCGGACCAGTCGAAGGAAAAGAGCGAGTCACTTGCCTTGGCGTTGGCTGAATTGGTCGGTTCGTTGACGAATCCACGCTATATTTTGGTGGAGGAAATGACGCGCTATCTGTCGGCATCTACATTCACAGGGGAACTCTCAAAGGTCCTCGCGAAAGGCGAAAGCACCAAGCGTGTATACGCGGTGCCCCGCTTACTCGCTCGCAAGACAGACGCGCAGCGCCTTTGCAGTTGCTGGCAGAAATACCGCAATGATCGGACACAATTGCTCCACGTGGATTCGAACGAGGGGCGAGAGATCATCAGAGAATTTCTCCATCGCAGCCCACTACCGGGCGAAGCGGCCATCCGTACGCTCTGGCACTAAAAAAGAAGCCTCGCGCCTTTCCTGTTGGAATCGCTCAACGCCCCGTACGTAATTACAGCGGAATACGCAAACCCAAGCCAGGCAGAGTTGCGAAAAGTTAACCAGCGTTACTTTACGGCGCCTGGAGTTTCCACCGGTCAGGCATATTCGCGGCTAACTATGCGGAACCGCTTCGTGCCCGAATTGGTCTGATATCTGCAATCCACCCGGGTCATCGCAACATGAAAGTCAGTGAGTTATCGCCCTCGCATCCCTTTTTTTGGGAGAGCTGCGACTTTCGGAATTTGAAAACGCACTGCTGAGGTGAGGGAGCGGACGCCCCTTCTCTTCCAACTATTTCCCATATTTCTACAGGATCGGGTCACTGACAGAGAGATTTTCTGCCGGGGCTCTGCCGCCTAGTTCTCGACACCATCACGTCGCTATCGCCAACACAACGGAGAATGTCATGACCGAAGTTCAACGGGTATTTCGATCTCAATATATCGTCATCGCATTCTTTGCGTTGGGTTGTGCCGGGCATCAGGGAAACTCCTCCGCCACCAAAGTTCGCTTCGCAACATTGGAAATGAACAAGAACGCGAATAGCCAGATACAAGGCGCAGATGAGACGGTGGATGGCGCCTTGAAATCGGTGGCCGACTGGAAACCGAAATTTGGTGCAGAGTTAGCCACCTATACCACGCGCTATTCGGGTCGAAGCCGTGGTCGTGGTCGCAACGTTTCGCTCGCGGCAAAGAAAGTAGGGCGTTTCGTTCTCGCTCCGCAGCAGACGTTTTCATTCAACGGCTCGGTCGGACCTCGCACGCGTCGACGCGGGTTTCACGGAGGCCCAGGGATTCGCAAGGGCCTGCTCGTCAAAGATGATGTGGGCGGTGGTGTCTGCCAGGTATCGAGCACATTGCATGCCGCCGCCGTCCTGGCCGGACTTGAGATTGTTGAAGCGCGGCCCCACTCGCGGCCCAGTAGCTATATCCCGATGGGTTTGGACGCGATGGTTTCCTACGGCCGTAGCGATATGAAGTTTCGCAATCCCTATGCATTTCCGATTGCAGTGGAAGTCAAGACGACGGGACGTAATGTTATCGCGACGATTCTTGGCTTGAACCGTGTAGTGAAGACGCGAGTCAGCCACGAGGTCCTGAAGCGCTACCGTTATCGTAAACGCAACATCAATGATGATGCGCTGATCAAAGGCCAGCGCGTTTTGGTTCAAAGAGGGAGACGAGGGTATAAAGTTCGGCGGACTATCGTCATCGCCGGTGGCAGCAGGGCCGGGACCTATACCGACGTGCTCGTTTACCGCGCCACCCATCGGGTATATCGTGTCGGTACCAAGCCATCGATGATACCGAGTGGTAGGTCATTCGCTTCACGCTAATCCTCCATCTTCCCGCCACGGACTTCGTTTCTGCATGACGCCCAGAAATAGAGTCCCGGTTTCGAATGCTCTGAGCCACGCGAGTACCTTTGGAAATCCCGCACCATCGAACCAATCGCGGTCGACTCCGGCGAACTGACGGACAAAGGGAAAAATAGCCACGTCCGCTAGAGCAATGCTATCTCCCAAGAGAAACGGATGTGTATTGAATGCTCCCTCCAACTTTTCTAGGAAGATTTCGGCTAGCTTGCGGTTCGCGAGGGGGGACGCGTCCGGGTAGCGCGTGGCGTATTTGTAGCGGTCGAGTGCGGATTTGAAGGCACTGTCGTTTTCGTCGATGAGCGCTTCGCCTTTGGCTTGTAGGCTTTGTTGCCTTTCCTTCCCTCGCCAATCGTTGGGGTCGTTCTGACCGAGCGCCCAGTGCATGATCTCCAAACTTTGGTCCAGAATCTGGCCATCACCGAGTTCCAAAACAGGAACGGTTCCTTTGGGGGAGACCTTGAGCATCGCTGCCGGCTTGTCGCGCAGCAGAACCTCACGGTGTTCGACGTCTATCGCTGCATAGCTCAGAGCCATACGAGTTCGAATGGCGTACGGACAGCGTCGGAAGCTATAGAGAATGGGCTTTCTCATCGGAGGCTCTATATTGACCGAATGAACCCGGAATATCTAGCATTCGAACGAAAGGGTATGCAGGTTGGGGATATTTTGCGGTCTCAGATCCACATTGAACCGCATTCAATCGATTCCGGGAAATTGCCCTTTTCCCACAACCGGCGAGTGGTTATGCTTCCCCTTCGAGTGACAATATTGGTTTCCGGTTGTTGGTCCACTCGTGAGTTCTCTTTGGGGAGGCTTTGCAGGTGCCGAAATCGGGTCAAATCTTTCGCCCCCAGAATGCCAAGAAGTATCTCGTCAAGGCCGACGACACCCTTGCCTCCATTGCCGAAGAAGAGGGCATCTCGAACGTGGCCGATATTGCCTGGTTCAATATCGGTAGCGACAATGTCTACGAAATTGAGCGTTGGCTTTTAGAAATAGTTGGCTCCCGCACCATACCCGAAAATTCAGAGACAGAGAATTGGAAGACCTTTGAGTTCGACGGCAAGGAGAAGAAACGCGGTGGAACAGGAATGGTATTTCTGCCCAATTCTTCAAAAGGCCAACCCCATCGGCCCATCCTTGGGGTGGGCTTGGCGATGGACAAGTCCCATAAGATCGTCGTGGAAAGAGCGGTGGCACCGATTGCGGCACGGATCGATGACCTGGACAAATGGTTCATTCCGGGAGGCTCGACAGCCGGCGGGGAGTCGACCGCCATCAAACATGCATTTGAAGGACCAAGCTATCGAATCGATGCCTCGGGGCCGGAATATTATTCTCATCACCTTCGCGTTTACGGTAGCAACTATGCGAAGTCGGAGAGTTGGAAACCTAGCGACTCTCGGCCCGCTTACCCCAAGCTCAAAAGACTAGCTAAAGCCGTCCCTCTGTACAAGGCGAGTCTGGATCAGACCAAAGGCAAAACGAAATTACACTCCCAAGCGTGGGATGGTGTTGTCACGGCAAGCGAGGGGCTCCTGGCCAGTACCAAAAAGAAGAAGCGCCATATCAATGTCGCCTTTTCTCCCTATACGGTGATGGTTCGCGTATTCAAGAAGTCTGATAGCGTCGGAACGACCGCTGCGACCGATGCTGAGGCACGATTGGAGTTGGAACCATTTTGGCCCCGGTGGAAGAAACAAGGCAGCACGAGGAAAGTCGATAAGGATTCGCTGAAAGTCTACTACAAGATCATCAAATGCAAACGCCTAAAGGGTGGGCAGATACGCATCGTTGACCGCAAAGACAAGGTCATCTTCGCTAAGCGATTGACGGCCAAGCAGCTCACCGAAAAGACGCGGCATTGTGTTGTGTGGCACGGCAAGGACTCCGACGGAGAAAAGATATCCGGAGAAGGCATGCCCTTTCGCGCCCAAATACAGGTGCATCGGGCCGCCAATGACCCTTCCGGGCTGGGGCTAGCGGCGATGCATACGGAGGTTCGGCTCTTTGTCCACCCTGAAGGGTTTGAGCACAAAGGGGTTAGCTCGCATGAAAATGAGAATAGCCTAAGACTTTCGTTGGGGAGTTCCGTGCACAAGGCACCGTCCGAGAGTTCAAAGTCCGCGTGGATAAACTACCGATTGGCACAGGCGGGGTTGCCCATTGGTCCTATCGATGTAACGGATACCGACCGGCTGGCCCATTGTTTGGAGATCGTGCAACGGGCATTTCCCAAGAAAAAGGGCAAGTGTTTTGCACGAACCAAGATCACGAAGGTTGCAGACAGCGACACAGTCGCCTTGCTCAAAGGGCTTCCGGCAGGCTGGCGGGCGGTATTGGGCAAGGATGGCAAAGATCTGAGTGAATCGAATGCACGCAAGGCCATCCGCGACAAGGACAGTTCGCTGGTGGTTTGGGCTGATCATCGCTTTCCGGTTCTAAATCCCAAAGCCGAGGCGGCCTGGATTCCCGTGGAGGTAGAGCTTCCACTCTGCCCCAAGGAAAAGGATAAGGAAGGAGATAGCGGTGGATTGGCCGCCGAGGCGAATGCTCTGAATGCTGCCACGCGTGAGGCCGTAGGCCTGCTTTGCATCGACTGGACTTTTAGTGAAGGTGGCGAGGACCTGGGCGTGGTTCAAATTGACTACAACAAGAAGACGGTTCGCACGCATAAATGGCTGGAGGTTATCTCAAAACGATATGCAGATGTCCAAAAAGGTCGCCGTTTTGCCAATGCTCCGGTTGTCCAAGTCAAGGGTGGAAAGACGAAGGGCGGCCGACGCCCTCTAGTGGGGGGAAAGACCGACTTGGCCAACTACTACGCTGTGCCATTTGGCAGTGGCGGCGAAGGTCTGGCACCTTGGAAAGCAGCCCATAGCTCAGCCAAGAAAGCTCTCGTTACCTATGTCTTCGAGCAACTTGGACAAGGAGCAGGAACAATGGCGAAAGAGGCGGTCGGCAAGAGCGGGGTGTACCTTTGTCCTTCAAATATAGCTGGGGACAGCTATACCTACCAGGCAAAGGTGAGTTTCGGTCCCTTTGCTGCCGGTTTTCGCCACCCCAACCAAAAAGTTCTGGAGGCGCGCTATCCTCAGCGACCGGCGGCACATACCCCGGAACTTCGGGTTTGGCGGAAAGACTCAATAAAGGGTTTTGCATATTGGAGCCCCGATCATACGTGGCCGGCCTACGCGAAAGGAACGGCAGATTACTACGAAGAAGCACACATCAAACTGATTCACGAGGGCGATAGGGTGTCGCGTCCGTATCGGGTGAATGAGCTGGTTCCAGCAGCCGCATACGCACAGTTCGTTAAGATGGCAGGGCGTCGCCACCCAATGTTCAAGGATCTCACCCAAACAAAGGGGGGGGTTCACTTCCATGAACGCTACGCTTGGCCATTCACGCACCTTCCCGCCTTGGGTCTTCCGCCCGGACGTCCCAACGAAACGTTCAAGCAATACCGCCAACGCGTCATATTCGGCAAGGCCGAGAAATTTTGGATGGCCTATGGGAAGGATATCCTTTTGCTGGCTAACGCCCAGTATGAGCAGAAGACTGGCAGTTTGGCTGGCCACTTCGTGTTGCAGTTTAGGGGGTCTCAGAAGCTTGCTTTGGAGCAATTCACTTGCGATGGTTGTCTAAAGACTCGGGTTGAATCGCAAAACACGATGGGCTACTCGTTGTCTATTATTGACACGCACTGTTCCAAGTCCAGGGCAAAGAATAGCAATGCTAATGGGTGCCCTGGGCGCTGGCGTCGCGCCTCGCTTTATCGTTGCAGCAAGTTTGGATGTGGCAGCGAGTTTACGGGCGTCTTGGTTGCCAGCAGCAGTGGCAGGCGATGTAAAAGAGGCGGCTGTTCAGGGAAAATGGACAAGATTCGGTCGGTACGAAAGAGATATGTGGATAGCTACGGGGTTCGGTTGGCTGGGTTTAGCCATGGTATGCACTCGCGGAAAGTTGGCTGTTATGTTCACCGGTGCGGTCCTAAGGATCACTGGGCACACGAGTTAGGGCATGACTGTCTGCTTTGGCATGCTACGGGATGGAAGCGGGGAAAAGTCTCTC
>Ga0257122_1000161_pt1 | contig 71647 bp, 51 predicted proteins | sample SI106_120metaG_FD_190146 | JGI IMG/M metagenome (GOLD analysis project Ga0257122, IMG submission 190146) | Marine microbial communities from Saanich Inlet, British Columbia, Canada - SI106_120 | ecosystem: Environmental > Aquatic > Marine > Inlet | place: Canada: British Columbia | collected... | reverse complement strand
ATGTGAGGGTTAGCCGAAAGTGTCCAAAAGCTCTGGTACAAGATCTTGTTTTCAAGGCAGAATTTTCTTAACTCAAAATCATAAGCAGATTGTTGATAGAGACGATTTTGTACGAATGATGGCTTAACACGGGAATCCTGAACCAGTTTCTGTAGGACACGAAGGTCATAACAATTACTGATGCCGATTTGGACTGCCTCACCTTTACTAACGATACCCTCAAAAGTCTCCCAAACCTCCGCAAGTTCATACCAGCTATTCATGGGGGAATGTAAAACGAGGGAGTCGATGACTTTCGTACCAAGGTTCTTCTTTGAAACCTCCATGGATTCTAAAACCTGGTCTTTCAAACCCGCGTTGTGATCGTATGGGATACTTTGAGGATCTTGTCCTGAAAGAGGAGTAAATTTGGTCTGCAGGAAAAGGTCTTCTCGTTTAATCCCGTCTGAGTAAGCCCTGCGCAATCCTTCCCCTACACCAGGCTCATGGTAGTGTTTGGGCTGGCAGGCGGTATCGATGGCGCGAAATCCCTTACTCAAGGCCAAATATACGAGATCTGCCGTCCGACTCTCTTTCCAGGCTGTCCCGTAAATTATTTTTGGGATTTTCCCATCAGAATTCATCATGTCTATACTCCTACGCGCATCCTGAAAAACAATTGACGCACAGATGGCAGTTGGTTCGGCACTCCCCCATCACCTGACGATGGTATTCGGCCTTGATGCCGTAGAGAATATCATCGAGTGGTTGATTCAGGATGTTACCGAGTGAAGATAGCGGGAAAAAGGGACAGTGACAGAGATCCCCGTTGGATTTAAGAATCATACCCTGGTCTTCCACCGGGCAAACGTCATGTACAAACGTCTTTGGATCTTGCAGGTAGGAGCTGAAAAGATCAAATTGAGAAGCTGGATTCTTGATCTGAAATCCCTTTAGCTTAAGCTCCTTCAATTCTTTTAAGACCGATAGCAGTTCTTCTCCAGGCCCAGGCCACAAATCTTTCTCCTCCTGGGTCTCATACCACTCAGAATTCACGGAGTCAGAAGCAAAGGGCTGAACGACTATATTGAAATAAACTCCAGTTAAAAAAGGATGCTCATGTACCAGGTGGGCCAGGGGAACCATTTCAGTAAAGTTGAGATCGCTGATGACAGCATTGATCGTAACTTCAATCTCAGGAAACAGCTCCTGCAGCAGGGCAATTCGTTCAAATACAAGGTGAAAATGCTTCGGACGCAGTTGGTTGTGAGTTTCTTCGGAGACTCCCTCCAGGGGAAGGGTTAGCACCTTCAAACCAGCCTGCCTGAGTTCAGAGATGGACTGGCGGTTGAGCAGAATTCCATTGGTCACCATCTGGGTTTCAAATCCCAGCCTGGAGCCCAGTTCAATCAACCCCATCAACTCTGGATCTAACAAGGGTTCAGCACCGGCAAGAACCAGGGGAAAGGGCAATTCCACCAGCCTCGAAAACTCAAACAGAAAATTTCTCACGGCGAGGTAATACCCGGGCGCCATGGGAACCCTCTTTTTCCAGTTATAACACATTTTACATTTCAGGTTGCAAGTCTCAGAGAGCGTAATACACAGTGACTTAGGGGGATTCCAATTCTCTTGAGCGTGAAGAGAGGAAAACTGCCTATCCTCGTATATGGTCTCCAGTCCTGATCGGTTCATATGGTGATTGAGCTTGAAATGACAATCCCGCGTACAGGAGCGAATTTTGTTTCTAATCTTAGAGAACTCAGAAGAGCTGGAAGGTTCGAGATTTTCAGGATTCTGAAGAGAGCAGTGGTGCAAAATCTCTCCATCATGAATTCTCGAAAAAATCTTATCCCCGCAGCAGGAGACATCTTTCATGTTGCTGGATTCGAGGGAATCGGAGGTGGATTTTGCAAGATGATTTCGAAAGAAGTCTAACTGTTCAATTGGATTCTTCAGGGTTGTGGATGAGGAGCAGCGAGAGATGATTTCAGAGATGGTTCCCATCTCAAGTGAGCTGGCGGGATTCCCTGGAAATGACTGCTGGGCATCCTTGAAGTCCTTTAGATCTACAGGAGTTTCAAGAGCATGGAGCTGAAGTAGGCAGGAGTCAATGAGCGGGCTGTTGATTGAGTAATCCACGATCCTGATGAGTTCTTCCTGGTTCTCCTTAAGAATATGAGTGTAAATAGCGGTACTGATTTCGGGTCGTTTGGACTTGATTCGATCAAAGCAGGCAAGGATCTTCTCCAGGTATTCCCCTGGTCGAAGTTTCTCCTGGAGGTTCGGGTCCAGGGACTCAAGATAAAAGCCCAGGCGGGTCAGCCGAGTCTGAAGAATTCTCTCTATACTCTCATCGCTGAGAAAGAAGGCGTTTGAACACAAAAAATGATCGAGATCGGGAGCGAGAGCCTGGCTCCATGAGATGAGTTCATCCCTGAGTATAGACCTCGCCGAGAAGTTTACCTTCAGGACATGGGGATGATCTCTCCTATACCGAGATTGGAACTTCTCGAGGTCGGAAGAAGAAGTGTTCTCCTCAAGATCGACCTGCAGAAAGTCAGCATTTAAAACAGAGTCCACCAAACCATTATACCGTATGCCAGTTCAGAGGTTCAGAACCAAAATAAGCTCATCACAGATGGGCAAAGGAATCTACCGATTCCCGGTTTGACCGGGAATCCTGGGAAATTTGAAAAATAGTGTACCCTGTCTTTAATATATGTCAGGGCTGAAGCCTTTCACATGAGCAGGTTTTATCCCGCAAGAGAGTTTCCTGGGAGGCAATCCTGGTGACTGAGCCTGGTTATACATGAATCGAAAAAAAGGGAAGAGTTCTTACCCTCATTGCATCAGGAGAACCAGGAGATAGCATAATGACAGGCATTTCTTTTACGGATGACAACCTGGAAAAACGTCTTGATGAATTCCCCGCTCTTTGCTCGAAAATTAGCGAAAAGATTGGTCCCCTTCTGAAAAGAGGTTTTAGCTCGGGAGCCATTGCACAAAGAAAAGATGCAGCCTCCCCGATTGTGACTGAATTGGATTTGAAATGTGAGAAGGTACTTCGTGAAATTCTAATCCAAGACTACCCGGAAGATGAAATTCTTGGTGAGGAACTGCCCGCCAGGGAAGGGACAAACTCCTATAGCTGGGTCATTGATCCCATCGATGGAACCATTGGCTTTCAGACTGGTAAGCCAATGTTCGCTACCCTTCTTGCCCTGGTGTACCAGGAGAAACCGGTAGCCGGATGGATTTACCAGCCAGTCCTGGAGCACTCCTGGATCGGCCGCCAGGGAAAAGAACTAATCAGTTCAGTTGAATCAAAGTCTTTCCCCAGGGACATCTCACTCAAGGATAGCGTGATCTCCAGCACCACACCGGCCATGTTTTCCACCCCTCTCTATGAAAGCTTTTTCCACAGGCTCTGCGAAGAAGTCTGGATTACTAGCTTTGGTGGAGATGCCTACCAGTACGGACTACTCGCCCAGGGTAGAATCGACCTGGTTGTAGAGAACCAAATGGCATGGCATGACTTTGCCGCTCTCGTGCCGGTTATTGAATCAGCAGGAGGACAGATCACTGATTTTGAAGGAAATCCACTCCGTAAGGAATCCCCAGGCGAGGTCCTGGCAAGCCTGAATCCCAATCTGCATGAAGAAGCCATCCAAATCTTCCACAGTTCAAAGGAAATGAAAACAAGGTAGCCCAGAGATCACCACGTCTGATGAGTTCTCAAAAATCCAAAAATACAAAAGTCGGTCAAAACCTGAAGAACTTCCTTCAAAGACGTAGACGCCTGAAGACTCACTTGATGGGAATCCTGCAGGCCGGGCTTGTGTCTGGATTCATTGGAATGGTTTACATGGGTCTTTTTTATGGACCCATTCCCGATGATCTTGGACAGGGCTTTTTTATAGGATTTTGGATCGGATGCCCCTGCCTTCTTTTTGAAACTTTTGTGTTTGAAGGAATGCTAAAACGAGCTAGCTCCTACAAGGTTTTTGTGCTTCGATTCCTTTGGTACCAGGCTGCATTATTCCTGGCTTTCAGCCTTGGAATTGCGCTTTTTAACTCCGTCAGTCTCGAAGAGGGCTTCGCCACTATTTCCAATCGAGATAAGATCGTCGCGGGCTGGGTCGTGGTAGCCATGAACTTTGTGATTATGGTCAACCGTTGGATGGGACGCAATGCGTTGTGGATCTTTTTTCGAGGAGTATACAGTGAGCCTGTAGTGGAAGAGCGTCTACTTCTCTTTCTCAAGATCCCATGGAAGGACCAGATGAACTCCCCCGGGGAGTTTTTGAATCACCACAAAAGTCTACAGAGCTTCATCGAGGTGGCAACGGACCCTATCTTGAGAACCTCGGGTCAGATCTATCGGTACGAGCCTGACGGCATCCTGGTGACTTATCAGACCAACGCCCTGCAAAAGGTCATGGATTGCCTCTTGATGCTTGGAGATGACTTCCCATTTGAATTCCAGGCCTGTCTTGCGAGCGATCAGCTCTCCATAGCCGAAACCGGGGACTTCAAGAAGGACATTTTGATTCTATCAAAGCTCTTTGGAGCATCTTTACTGAGCCTACGCCAACAGAAGGACAAATTCCTGGTACACCGCGATATCTGGAAAGTAGAACTAAATCCTATGCTGGAAAAGTCTGGAAAAAAACCAAATCCACAATTCAATTCTTTAGGATTTGCGCCACTAAGCCTGGAACAGTTTGAATCCCTACATTCGCTTAAATAATGGGAATGTCGAGAGCACCGCGTTACTTTAAAGATTGACTACTGAATCATAGCTAAATCTAGCTATCATCATCCTCGTCTTCCGCAGGGGCTCTATTCTTCCCCTTTCCCTTACCTCTACCGCGACTCTTACTCCTGCCTTTGCCTTTGCCTTTGCCTTTGCCTTTGCCCCAATCTCTTTTATCCTTTCCCTTCCCTTTAACTCTTCGCTGTTTGTCTCGACCTTTTCCCTTCTTAAAATCCCTTCTTGATTCAATCCATTCCCGACGCCATTCTCGCTTCTTTTCTGGGCTCCAAGATTCATACCCTTCCGGTTTTTCCTTTCCGTAAGCGTGCCGTTTACCCTTGCCCTTTTCCGGATCATTTATTTTCTTGAGCCTACCCTGCTTAAGATAAGAACGAAGCCTGTTCTGCTTGAGAAACGAGCGTCCCTCTGGATTCCTGGCCAACCATTCCCGAAATTTCGTGGAACGTTCGGTGCTGGATAAAGCCTTCCATGGCTTGGAATCCGCTCTATACTGTTCATATAAAGCTGGCTTTCTTTTCTTAAGATTCTCCAACTCATCCTTCTGAAATGAATCCAATTCCTGCTCATCACCAGAGGTTGTTCCAACACTTCTCGATGGCTGGTCAGGTCCACCGGAATCTTCTACGGAACCGGGAACTTCCTTTTTAGGAACAGACTTTGTAGTTTTTTTACTACTCAGGACTTCCTCCACCTTAGACTTGCTCGCACGGTACCATTCCTCAAATTTATCAACCCATCCGCCCGCTACGGAACTCGAGCAAAGAATCCAAAACACCGCAAAAACTCTCATAAGGGAAAAGGGATACATCAGCAACTCCTGGTTACATCTGTCGGTTAAGGGAAATGAAGGGTCCAATCATTTTCGCAGTATAATGTGTATAGCCCAAATGTTTCCACTCACCCATTTTGGGCTAAGATACGTAGGACAAAATAAGGGAGGAGAATCTCTTGTCAGAATATCTTAAGCCTGCCATCGCTCTAGACGATAGCGTGATCAGTTCCCGCTACAGGAGGTTGAGCTACAATCTCATTCTCGCTTTCCTCTCCTTCGCCTGTATAGCAACCCCACAGGCAAAAACCTATGAAGTCTTAGCGACAACCTTTGGCCCTCCCGGGGATGGTAGAAATCTGCGTATGGCTAGCCAGGAGAAAATGCGCCGGAACACAGTAGCGGCTGCGCTGCCCCACCGGAGTGCCCTGGGGAAAACAATCTGGATCAGGAGGAAGAGTTCCCTCAGGTGGATACGGGTAAAGGTGAAGGATGTAGGACCCTGGAACACGAATGACCCCTACTGGAGAGATAAGGGCCGACCGAGAGCTCAAAGCCAGTACCGCCAGAAAGTCCGCCAATACCATCGCAAGGGAAGGCTTGTAACGAATCCTGCCGGAATTGATCTCACCTGGACGGTCTGGCAGTTGTTGGGCGTTCCTAAATCCAGGGCCAAAAATTACAGCGAAATGGTGCAATTTAGATTCGAGCCTCCAGACTCCTCTATCGCATCCAATCTTCTGGCCGGTACCGGAAACGCCACCTCCGGAGCAATCAAAGCAGGAGGATCAGCGCTGGGAAGAGCGGCTGGACTCATTGGAGGCACACCCGCGAAGCAAGTCACCCGTATCGGGGCAAACATCGCGGCAAGCACTGTAAAGCGAGGCTTCCGAGCACTCTCAACCGTGGCCAGATTCCTCAAAAGAAAGACTAGAAGAAAATAGCCCAAAGATTAAGGGTAAACCATGATTCACCCTCCATTTCTCATCTGTCATGGAGTAGAAATAAATTCGATAACCCTCCATTCCTCTTCGATTCCTAGAACAACCTGCCTCTTGTAATTGATCCACCTATTCATTTGTTTTGAGTTCAAAAAGAGATAGACTACGGCGATGAATTTGGACTGAGGAGAAATGATGTGTGATCAAGCCGTTGTTGCGGATAAAAAACCTGTAATTGTAGAGCTTACCGAGGGTGAAACCTACTATTACTGCACCTGTGGGCGTTCGGCCGGTCAGCCCCTTTGTGATGGTTCCCACAGCTCTACTTCCTTTCGGCCCGAGGCATTTTGCGCTAAGAAGAGTGGAAAATCTGCGTTATGTGCCTGCAAGAAAACCGAAAATGCTCCTTATTGCGACGGGTCCCACAGCAAACTGTAATTGGGAAAGAAATTTAACGACACTCCAGAAGATCCTCTACAAGATCCACTGACAGTGAATCCAGGGTGTTCTAACTTACCACTCACTCGCCGCGGTTGGAGCTTTGGTTAAGCCCTTATGAATTAACGCTTCTGCGATGACTTGTGTCCGACCTTCAGGTAATTACTGATGGAAGTATCAAAGTACTTGGTTCCCCATAGCTTTCGTCTTTGAAGAAGGAGCTTTTCTATCTCCTTGATGGTTTCTTCTCGGGTTTTCTTGGACTGCAGATATTTCAGCAGACTGCGGCCTACTCTATGACCTACATGATTTCCACGCATTTCTGCCAGGGAATGAGCCCACGGTTTTCTTTGATCCTTACCCAATCTTCCACGAATATATTGTCGCAGGTCATACCCATCTGCCAATGGTACCACCAGGTAGCCTGTCCCCATAATCGCCGAGGCGGAACCTGCTCCAATGTGTCGGAACACATCCACTTTCTGACCACCACGGATCAATTTAAAATCCATTGCCTTCCAGGCGTCTTGGTCCTTTTGAAAATCATTTGTGACGGTGGTGCTTTCCGTACGTTCCTTACCGAATAGAACCACCTTTTCCACAAATTTCTGATTGGGTCTTCCAAAGGTATCCAACAAATAGTTTGCCAGCAAAATCCTCTGTTCCCTTGTTTCCTTTGCCTCTCCTCGAGCACGGTCAACCAGTTGCACCAGTCGCTGGATATAGGTTTGAACGGCTTCTTCAGGATTTTCCCGGACCCATGCAGATACTGAGGTTTGAGGTTCGACCCGTGCATTGGATTGGACTTGTTGGGCAGGGGTGAAGGTAGTTAACTCCACTGTAGACTCAGTGGAATGTACTTCTTGAAGCCCTTCGAAATCAGCGGACTGAAGCGGATTGTAGAACCCAATTATGATCAAGAAAAAAAGATAGGACACTTCTTAGTTGTTTACGAAGAGACGCTGGATAAGTTTCTTCCTTGCCAATCCACAGCGCTTGATCTTCAGCAGAGCTAAATTGGGCTAAGAATTTGGGACCGGTGCTTTTTCAGAACTTTCACTCAAAGGTGAAGTGCTTGAATTTTTTTTCATTTAGTCCAGATCTTGTCTGGAAGTCTTTGGAAGAGTCATAGGGTTTTTGAGATCGCTGGGTACAAATTCGTTCGACCTCACTTTCATTGAGGAATTCAATCTCCCTTAATACATTGGGCTGGACAGTGTTTAGATCAAAAGACAGAGGGATCTTCCGTGCGCCAAAAACCACCGGCATGGTGACGTATAAATCAGCTACCAGTGTGCGAACAATTGGGGAGTCCCATTTCAATAGAGAGTTTGGATCTTTTTGAAATCCCAGCCACAAATCTTGTTGAGACTCTCGCACTTTCTTTTCCAAAGGAGAAAGGACAGCGAAGTTAATTTCCACAGATGCCTGGTGTAGCGCTTTCCATGTTTGTGCATATTGGTTATCGCCGAAAGCACCATGAGAGAGCTGAAATAGGAGCTTTAACACCTTCTCACTCAAATTGGAGTCTAATGTTGCCAGGGAGATTACAAAATGTAAAAGATAGGGAGCGTCCTTTTTAAGTTTCGTTTGAAAGGTACTCTGAAGGGCTTTCATCAGTGGTTGGAGAGAGACTGCCAACTCCTCCATTTTGGATTTCTTGTCCTGTTCGTACAGCATCGAGATCAGACGGAAAAAGAAAGTGGCATGGAAACCTTCAGAGATTAACAGCTGAGCGGTCGACCTGGGAGCTGAGCGATCACGATCGGGTGAGAGTTGGATATTCAGATAGCCTCTCATTCCCCTGGGAACCTGGAAAGAAAAATGGTTATCCCGCACCATGCTGTAGCGGTTCCAGTTCTGCGAATAACTCCAAAAATCCCTGAGATTTTGAAAGAAGCCGCTTTCAAAAAGATTCTTATCCCCGATCGGGAAAGTGTGATTCCGATAGTATGCATTTTGATCGTGATTTTTACCGTAGTGGGCTGCGAAGGTTTCCAAAGCAATGGAAAAGCCTTCATTGAAAGCAGTCCATCGATCGGACAGGGCCGCAGTACTATGAGGAATGGAAGCAATAGGACTTCCCTCGGGGAGGTTCTTCCCCAGAACTCCTAGAAGCACATGCCCCGTTTCGTGTAGGAAAGTGGTCTGAAATCTGTGGGGTTGGAATCCCAACATGATGAAGGGAGTATCCGTCATCATACGGATTTTCCCCCCAGAGAGAAGTCGAAATCCAGAACTGGCATGGTTTCCACCCTCCTGTATAGCTATATAGTAGGGTGAATCAGGAGATAGCCCTCCTTGTTTAGCCCCCGAGAATTCCAATGCGCTACGGTACAAAGAGATAGCGGTTCTGGCTCTCTCATTATCAAGATACCCACGGATGGTAGCGAGTTTGCTGGAATCCTTGATTTCCTCATATAAGGGAGGCTCCTTGGGGATCTTTTCCTGGATTTTACGCAGGAGCACCAACCCTGAACCTGCGTTTACTTCCGCCTCAGAGAGTGAAAAAGATAAGAGCAGGAAGCCAAATAGAAATAACCTTTTCTGCATAGTTTTCTCCTGCAGCGAAACTTAGCAGTAAAATTGAACCAATCCAAAGGTTTTTTACTAGATTTGAAAAATCTATGCATCTAAATAGAATGGCTCTGAGCCGATGTACCCGGTCCTATTTCTCCCTGACCAAAATTCGGTGACTAGGCGAAAAGTCCATCGATAAACGCTGTGGTGATGTCGCTATCTGGATTTGTCTTAAAGTTTGTGAGATTTGGAAAGATTTCACTAATGTCAGAATTTGAGACCCCAAACCAACTGGCAATTGCAGCATTTACCTGTTCCTGCGCAATCTGTGGAATAATCCTACCTTTGTTGTAATAGTCATCCTGGGAGTCCACCCAAAGATCAGGGATTCTCCCGACCAGCGGCCCGCTGCTGAGGTTCGGCCCCATCACAAATTGATGCCCGCCCCAGCCATGGTCGGTTCCATCTCCATTATTACTCAGAGTTCGGCCAAAATCAGACTGGGTATAAGTCACCACGTTATCACTCAAAGATAAGTCCCCCAGGGCCTTATAAAACTGATCTAAACCAAGACTTAACTCCCTGAGTAAGCCTGGGTGATTTCTCTCTTGCTGGCTATGCGTATCAAAGCCCCCCAATTGGGCATAAAATATCTGGCGGGAATATCCCTTCTCACTTCCCATCTTAATGAGCCTGGCGATACCTTCCAACTGAGAAATAAGTCTTCCAAATGAATTTGAGACATTGATTCCCAAGATAAACTCGGGGTCCTCTTCCTTTGCGATTGAGAATATGGGATTGCCGTAAAGATCAATGCTTGTGTAGGTAGGTTCAGATGCAGCCCAGTCCAGTTCCATTTGACCAAGAATGTCCAGGGACTTGGTCGAAAAGTGCTGATAGGCACGCTTAAGATAACTCGCTGGATTGTATGGATCAAAACTCCTGAAATCCAGCGGATCAGGATTGGAGCCGGTCCCCTCTGAGAGCAGGTTTTGACCGCCCATGTACTTAAAAAGCGCTCTTCGATTATAGACAACCTTATCTGAACCTCTTGGGTTCCCTGCCAGTGCATCCTGGGAAAGGCGCATATTCTGAAACATCTCCGGCCCGTTTGGCCGCATCACAAAAGGAGATGTCAGACTGCCAATCATGAGCTTACTATTTCCATTCACGGAGATGTTTACACCTAGTGGAAAATCAAAATTGAATCCTCCAAGCCACTTGTCAGCCAATCGCCCTGCCCAGCCTATGTCATTGTCAACATCGGATCTTCCCATGTAAAGCTGCCTCTGCTGGTGATTATGAGCAAAGAGCATCAAGGGTAAAGAAACAGCCTTGTCTATGACCCTCTGTTTGTCAGTAGGTTCATTAAGCGTGCCCACATTGGCAATGACCTTTGCTCTCCCATCCTTGATGAGATGGGCCAGCTCAGGCATCAGAGCATTAACAGCCAGGTCCGGACCAACTCTATACAACCCTCGATAATAGGCATCTTCCGTATTTACAATCGAAACCGCTGTCTTATTGGCAGATGCAAGCGCGTCAGGCAATCCCAAAGGAATATTGGGAATACTCATGGTGCCTCTTGCGTTTCGATATCCTGTGTAACCCTGGTTGTCTGTGGGAATGACCATGTTAAAGGAGTCGTTACCACCGTGCAGCATAATACAAACGATGGCCTTATATCCGTCAGCCGGGACGCCGCTAGCGCTTGAATTAGCACTTAATATTGTATTCCCAAAGGTTGAACTTAGACCGAACGAAGCTGCAAGCTGGAGAAATTCTCTTCGTGAACTCATGCTTAACCCCCTAATTCTGAATCATAAAGTCCGGAGACATAATGACGAACGCGATAGATTCTTGAATTAACTTTATTGCTGTGTAGATTCGTTTCCAGTCATCAGTGCTCCCCAGCGAGTCCACCTCTGAATGGTAGGTCCGTCCCTTTAGCATATACTCCATCAAAGCCAGTTTCATGTGCACAGGCATGGATTTGCCTATGAGTCTGCTTTCATACCAGGATATTAGAGCTTCAGCCCCCCTCATTCTTGCAGTTTTCCCGTTTGAATCTACATCCTCCAAATTCATGCTGCTGAAGTCCAGGTTGCTGTCATTCTCCATGGCTTCTTCCATACGCTTTAGCGGTTCGGTGAAGTCAATCATCATGTTACCAGTAGCCCAATAACTGAGCGTACTATTGAAGTTGTAGGAGGTAATATTCGCTGCTGAGTTTTGTTCTTCGACTTCTATAGCTACCTTTTCCCTGCCAAATGCCATATGAAGCAGCAGCCGCATGTATGTGACGAAGTACTGATCTGTTTGTATCTCTAATTCAGGAGTGACCAGTTTGTTTGATGCCAGAAGTTCGTTAGCGGCAATGTAATTCGGGCTGAAAAAATTGAAAACACTTGGGGATCTCATAGGGGCATACCCTATCAGCGCTTCCGGTACAATATACCAATAGACGTCGGCAATCATCTCCCCGTCCTTGCTTTTCCAGCCTGAGCCTGGATCGTTAACCCCCCAGGGTCTTACATTTAGGGCACGCAGCATTTGCGTGAAGGCAAGCATAGGCTCCTTTATTTTTCCGCCCGTTTCAGTGCCCTGCGAGTAGGCTTCGGGATCCAGTAAAATGGCCTTGATCACAGCACCAAGATTACCCCTGGCTCCGTTATCATCATTGGCAAATACAGATGCTACTCTTTTGACATATGCTTGACTCGGATTCGATGTCACAAAGTGTTGTATCAGGTGCTTACTCACGTGAAAGGGTACATTGGTGTGATAAAAAATCACACTCATTGCCTCATCCAGACCACTGTTGGTCGTAGTTCCGCTGCCATCTAAAATATCATCAGGGGCGCTAAGATCCACTTGCTGTCCCAGCAAAGTAATCCGACCATCTTCATCTGAGACATCATCCCCATCTGAATCGTATAAGGGATCCAGCTCATCTTCATGATATTGAGAATGGAAGGTCATTAGCTTGGTGAAATCACCTCTCCGATCCGAAACCCTTTTGAATATATTTTGAACGGTTGTGCCTTTTTCAGCCTGGGTGATATTCCACCCTGTCATCACCTTGGCAAGTTCTTCGATATCATCCTGGGTATAGACCGGCTTAAAACCGGTACCCTGGGGAATAGGTCTACCCTCTGAATCCAGAGCATAGAGCCCGAGGGTGAATAACTGGAGAAGCTCCCTTGCGAAGTTTTCATCCGGCCGAGTTGATTTTAATTTACTCGCCTTTTGATTTGCCACATGGGTTAAATAAACTCCCATTGCCGGGCTCCTGGAAATTTCTCTCAAAAGATCCTGGTAGTTGCCGAAAGCATTCTTCGCTAAAAGATCATAAAAATGGGCAATGGCTTCACCACGCCTTTCCAAGAGATTTTCCACCGGCGAAACTACAATGAGTTGGCTTAAGGCGTAGGCCATTCTTTGTCTGAGTTGATCGCTGCCCGACCTGGGTTGATCTGGGTTATTTCCCAAAGCGTTGTCCCACCAGGCAGACATCTGGTAGCGATGGATGTCAACATCAGCATCAACTTCGTTAAAGATTCCCTCGGGGGCCATATCACCTTTTTCCAATTTGCCCGCAATGGCTATGGTTCGCTCAAGATGCGAAAGCCAGTCATCATCATTGCTTGTATATGCTGACTCTGCGCTCAATTGCCCCTCAATCCATGCAGCAGCTCCTTCTGAAGTCTCTACTTCGGCAAGAAGAGCCACTGTTGGACCAAAACTTGCCATAGTTAGAAGTTTGAATTGATTCGCCTGACTCAGACCTAAAGCTGGATTTGTATCATCCACATCTATCGAGACCGCGATCCCATCACCGTCCTCGTCTGCTAAGCCATTGGAGCCTGATCCTCCACTAGAGCCTGTTTGGGCATTCTCAACCATGATCGCAAAGGCGGCACTGTCGCTAAGAGCCGTGGAATTATCAACCGCCGTCAATGTGAAATTATGAATTCCTTCTATCAGATCAGCCTGGACAATTCTTGATGTACCTGAAGTCGCAGAAACCCCGAACACACTTGTGCTGCCAAACACTCCAAATTCATTGGTGCTATACAAATAAGTCCAAATAAATGACAGTGAGTTACCGCTGGGACTTAAACTTCCTGAGGCATCTAGAGTTATCTCCTTAGATAATTGCCCATCTGAAAGAGTAAATTTTGGGTAGGCGCCAGGATTCGCAAGGGGTGCTAATTGGTTACTCTTTGTTAATGTCAAAGTAACACTTGCTGGTGAACTGCTAATATTTCTGATTTGGTCCGTGACAACAACATTAAAGCTGAGCGCGGATGCACTGGAGGTCACCGGCACTACAATTTCGGATTCACCGTTGGCGAGTTCCCTGAAAATTAAATTTGGACCACTGCCAGACAACCAATTATGCGTGAATACATATTCAACCGGATGGTCTCCGCTCAGACCCGTGAGTTCTGTGTTTAATCGAACCGTCAAAAATTCATCTACGAATTGGCCCTGGAAAGAATCCTGGTTCACTACCTGCAAGCCTCTTGAAATACTCTCTATACTGGCAATTTGAAGAGTTGATCCAAAGTTGGTGTTCTGGCTATCAAGCACTTCAAACGGGATAGCAATCCACTTATTCAAGGCGGGCGCCGCGCTGCTGTGGGCACTTATTTGCAGACTGTATTGACCCGGTTGGGGCAGAGTTCCATTGATACTAAATTCATTTCTAGTTGTAAGGGCTGTGCTGCCCTGTAGTGAAAGAGATTCAACCAGGGTCTCCAATACACCGTTATTCAAATGAAAAATTCCTGCTGTCAGCTCCACCTGTTCGCTACTCGAGTTGGGATTTGCGGCAACACCAAATAGTTGAAATGATCCGGTTGATTCAAAAACACTCACCCCGCTACTGGTATCGTAAAATGGATTCTCACGGAAGCTTGTGTTTGAACGCTCTTGCTTGAAAAATGCGAATAGATTGATTGGCCTCGTGCTCTGTTCCCTGGCCCTGATTTGGACCGGGATAGAATCAGTGTCCACAAGCCCATTCTGATCTGTTACTGTAAGGCTGATCCGTGTTTTTGCATCTACAGCCTGGTCTGCCGCCTGCACATTTAATACAGGGGAACTCAGGCTACTGTCGAGAACGGAAACTTTACTTGAGTCAACAATCCATTGGTAGGTCAGGGGGCCGCCTGCCCTGCCGTACGAAAGGTGTGAGTTGATAGCAATACTCTGTTTATCAATACTATCGCGCAAGAACAGTTTCTGCAGATTGATCAGGGCCACCGGCGGCAATTGAGCAGGAACTACAGGAATCACTAGTTTTCTCTTATTACTGAGTCCAGCACTATCACTGGCAACCAGCTTCATGCGAAAGCTCGTCACCTGGTTCACATCAGGTATTTGAATAACGACCCGGGAGGTGCTTAAAGAAGATTCACCGCTCAACAATTGAATCCCAGACAGATTGACCCATTGGAATGTCAGTGTCGATGTACCTGCAGACGAAGATGGCGAAGCATCTAGTTCAATGATATCTCCAGGTGCATAGACAGCCTTCCTTGGATAGAGTTCTGTGATGATTTGCGGCGGCCGGTTTTTTGGAAGAACTACCAGGTTTATCGAATCCCTTGCACTGCCGGCGGAGTCGGCAACTTCCAGGGTAAAAGTCAGAACCGTCTTCCAGGGAAAATCCGAAGGATTGAGAGTTAACTGAGCTCTTGGTTCAGTTTTCGAACTATTTTGGAAGTCTAAAGGCCCACTCCAGTTAAATTGAGGGGTGCTTGTGCTGTATGAATAGGAACTTGCACCATCCAACTCGATATCCACGTTGGAATCTCCCAGTTGAATAACTCTGTCTGGTCCAGCTAACGCAACAGGACGACTGCCTGAAGTTACCTGAATCTCAAGTTCATCCTGGCTGGCCAGCAGTCCCTCTTTGACGGTCAATGTAACCATATAACTCCCAGGCTCGCTGATAATGAACCTGGGTTCTCTTGCGGTATGGTTGTTACCCTCATCACTGGCAAAATATGAAATTGGTTCCCATGAGTAGGTAAGATTTGGATTCTCGTAATCTTCCGGGCTATAGCTAAAGTTGTCGAGTTTTATACCACCTGACTCCAATATTTTCCGACGATTTAAAACAACTGAAGAACCCGCATCCGCAGTGGGCGGCTGCACCCCCTTCGCTACGATCCTTATGGACCTTGTAGCATAGTTACTGCCACTCATGCTCACCTTGATAACTCCGTCAAAAACACCGGGTTCATTAAATGTAAACGTAGAAGAGGCCTGGTCAGGTGAGTTAATACTTACTGAAGGCACCCCTCCAAAACTCCAATTGAAGCTAAGTCCCTCTCTGAGACCTGTGTTTGGATCAAAGGAATCTTCCGCTGATAATCGAAGACTTTTCCCCACTCTTACTTGCAGAATTTCAGGTGCAATGACGACTGGCGGTAGTTCAGATCGGAAAACATAATCAACGAACGCCGACCCATGACGAGAATCAGAAGTGGTAACAATGACCTTGAATCGTCGAGTTTGAGTGCCGCTAAGGCCTGTCACGGTATGACTGGCTATAGCTGATGTTAGACCCGCCAAAATTGATTCACTATTTCCGACAATCTCAAACCATTCAAAGTTTAGAGATGAACTCTGTGGATCGAAACTATCACTTGCGTTGAGCAATACCTCTGCACGGCTGCCTTCATACTCAATTACCCTGGGCCCACCGGCACTCACAAAAATACGGGTTCTGAGTCCAAAGTCCTTACTAAGCGTTTCATCCATGAGAATGCTGTCTAAGTCCCTGGAATTTAATGCGCGAGCAGCCAGAGCGAGTATCTCAGAAGCATCCGAACTGTCTACAGCATTCTTGGATAGCAACCTGACCATTGACCCTACATTCCTGGCCTTACCCAATCCCTTTTGCACAATGCTGGAAAAGTCTATGCGTATTTCACTATCAGACTCGATTTCTGATTTCAAGGAACTGATTCTTGAAAATAGTTCTTCCGCTGCATAGGTGCTCTCAGCGCTTGATTCGATTGCTCCGGAAAGAATTTCCGAAACCGTCTCGGTATCGGGTGCATTCTCCACCAATGTATCAATCAGGTTCCCAGAATTTTGTATCTTGGAAATTGTCAGGTCCAGCTCATTTAAAGCCAGGTTCTGCCCTCCCTGGGTCTTTCTAAGAACCGCATTAGCCTTGCCAAAAATCCTACCCAGGCTTCTGGCGGCCTCCTTATTTGAGGCCAGATCCCTTACCATTTCTTGCGGATATGAAACGGCCTTGGAGAAAATTTCTAATCCCATTGCAAGATCAGTTTGGGACTTAATTGCATCCAGATTGGCTGTAAAAGTAGTAACGACTTCCTGAAATCTTGATAGCGCCAGAGCACCGATGCCTTCACTCCCGCTTGTTGCGCTCGCAAGGGATAGTGAATCCGTAACAACATCCACCACATCCAAGAAAGTGTTGCTGTCTTCCGCTACAGTGAATGCCTGGCTGGCGATTTCCAGCATGCTATCCTGCTGACTCTTCTCTAACAGGCCCTTTTTTAATGCCTTTTTTCTTTGTGCTAACAACTCGGAAGAGCTTGCGGTGACTTTCTTTAACTGCTCCAAATTGCTGCGAAAATCAGATAATTCAGAATCAATTGAGGTTCCTGCCAGAATTCGCTTCAACTCTTCTGATTTAAAATAGGCTCTATTCGTCTCAAACACGGACGCAGGATCATTGATTTCCCTGATCTTGTTAGAGATCAATTGCAAGGGAGAACTGGCGGAAGTTGTTGCAGACTGGGCCAATTGGGAAAAATTCTGAACATCAATCTCGCCCTTTTGAATGATGGTAAAAACCTCTGAGCTGAGACTTAGTAGATTGGGGTCAGATTCACCAAGTTGAATACTCTCCGCAGATACTCCAAGCTTCCTGGCTACCTCCAAACCGAGCAGGGCTACAGACAGAGTAGAAGTTTCGCTGACCATACTGTCGATAGATTCAGCACTGTTCCTGGCAACTGTATCTCTCAAGGCTTCGGGAATCAGAGACTTAAATTCCTGACCAGAATTCAGTTCTACGGCAACAACAACATTCTCTGATTGGATCGGATTTGTCCGTAAATACTGCTTCTCTTCAGAAGAAAATCTGACCTCATATGTAACTGGTAAGAGAATGTCCTGGGAATCAAAGAGACATCGCACCGGCGCAGAAAGCGCTAGATTTAGTTGTTTGCCAGCGAGAGAAAATGCCTTTGCATATCCAATAACCTCTCCTTCGTCACTGGCATTGGAACATGCAACTTTACTGGAAGTAGCAGAAGACTTAGCTGAAATGGTCGCAAATTTTTCTGGAGATACTCTCAAAAAGTTAGCAGAAGGTGCTTGCTGCGTCGGGGGAACCAGGGTGGTAGCACCACCGATTACAAGTTGTGGATCGCCACTGGCACTGGCGGGTGAAATCGTTAGAACAGATTGTTCATTGACTTCGCTTTGGTCAGTAGAAACAACAAAAAACCAAAAAGCCAACCCAGGATCAAAACTAACTAGTAAGCCTGATGCCTGAGTGGGATTCAGGCTTCGCCAACGACGATCGAAACCCCAAACCTTTTGTATGTTGGCAACTTCATGAGCAGGATCAATATTTGATTGCTGAAATACATCATTCACTGCATCGAGCGAACTCGACTGATTGAAAGACACCAACGCCCATCCCGTTCGATCTATTGCCAGGGGACGGCTGTAAAGAGAATTCTCATAGCTCAGGCTGCCTCCATCTGAGCCCATAACAAACCAATATCCATGATTTGGCTTAAAGACTGTAAAACCCTGTTCAGCAGAGCCCGGTTTATAGGCTGACCACTGCCCATCAAAAGTCCAGATTTTCTTCACTTGCCCAGAGACGTTGGACGTCAAAAACGAACCAACCTCAGAGTCACTGGAAAGGGGAATTGATACCAGGTTCCAGCCAGCGGGAAGACTTCTTTGAACCCTGACAGCAAAGCTACATTGTTGGAAGATAAGGAATACAACAAATAGAATCGGAAAATGTTTACTCATAAGTGCTTAAAATCGCTCCAAGGCAAATCGTCTTAATGACGGAAATCTGGACATACCTTCAAAGCTGTCTGCAAAAGTTCAGTCAGCACTCGCCCAAATCAACTCTCTCCGGGTAAATCTTTGCTCTTCTGAGCAATCTCAAAATTTCAGCGCCCCACCTAAGTATAATTGATATTGTGCAAAGGAGGTATCCCTTACAATTATTCTTGTAAGAAGAATAGTCTCCCAGTGAAATTGGACCTATAGGGGCATCACTGAACTGCGCCCAAAAAGTGACTCAATAGATGTGTACAGAAATGTCGGGAATTCTAAAATTTTTGGACACTCGTTAAATACCCAGCCACTATTAATCTTGAGCCAGGAATCTCTGGCATAGACTTAGTCAATTGCCTCCTTCTCACAGAGCTTTAGACGGGTTTTGATACCGTCTGTAATTGCCGCAAACAAGTTTTGAGGGAATCCAGAAGGTAAACTTGCGCCTACAGTTTCTATCGCCAGGGGGCAAGATTCTACCAATTCTTCCAAAATTTCCTGAAACATCCTCTTTGGAAAGCCTGTTTCAGCTGCTGTTTGTTTGAAGTGATAAGGTCGAATGGTGTGTAGTCGATAGTGGTTGCTGGTTCCAATCGACATAGCCATTTTGGTTTGATTTCGAGGAATTTCTCGAGCATTTAGATAACTCTGCACAGACATAACATCGTACAGAGGTGTGAGAGCAAAACCACCACCCGGGGTGAGAAAAATGCTGAAATTCTTACCATGTCCATCGATTGCAGCAAGTAGCCAGAGCACAACTTGCGACTTCAAAAAGAGCCTTCTTTCCTCCATTGGCTTGTCAGCAGACTTTAAGAGTTCCATGATCTGGACGATGGAGGGTCCCCCATTGGACTGGTACTTCCTTAGCGAAGGGACTCCAAGCGCCTGGCAGCAGTCTTCCTGAGCCAATCTCAACAGGCGGTGATCAGAGGTCCAATGCCGATCAAATCGCTTGACCACCAGGACGTGCTGATCCACGAAGTTTTGAATTTTTGTTTCAGCGGCTTCAATCCCCAGTTCACCAACCAAGGTCATACAAAGATGTTCGTTTTCCACACTATCTGAAAGATCCAAGCCATCTGGCAATTTGCCTATGGCGGGCTTAAGAATATGGGTGGTGGCAGTTGAGCTTTTTGGAATATGCCACTTTTCATCCCAGTTAAGTAGGGCTGACTTAGCCTGAGCCCCAGCGATTGAGATTCTGAACTCACCATCTTCAGAAAGTCCGAGCGGATCAGTGTATAGATTCCGTATTTTCTCGGCGATTTGCTCATCTGTAATCAATTCCCCATTTACAGCCCCGGGAGGGCCAGGGTGGTCTTCACCGGACATGAATTGAAGAGCACCCACACAGTCCCTGCCTATCTCCTGGAGCAAATGATATGGATGATCGGAAAGAGCGCTAACACTACGCGCTATCCTCTGCCTGGTTCCCGGATCATCCGGTAATAGATTCTCGAATACGGCAAAAACCTCAGGTGAACTCATTGACTCTGGCGTCAGCGGTAGTGATAAAGAAACCGGAAAACAATGTACCCATTCAAGCCACTCGACTGCATATTGAAACCGCATTCTTGCCATGTTGAGAAGTTCCAGAGTACCTACCAATCTGCTATTCAAGTAAACCCTCAGAGGTAGGTTTGCAAATTTTCTGGCCATTAGAAAATCTCTTCTATACTTTCCTTGGAATGGACTGTGCGCTCTTTAACGCTCAATTCCAGGTTTAAGGCGGATAAAATGTCAAAGAGGGTTTGCAGACGAGTACCAGGATTGCCATTTTCCAGGGCCGAAATGGTCGCCTGCCTAAGAGAGACAAGTTCACCCAGCTCTTTTTGAGTTAGCGCTTGTTTATGACGAAGGCGTGAGAGCTCCTTTCCCAACTGGGTGGAATTTCTAATTACTTGTTTCATGACCTTCGCTCCAAATCTATTCCCAATACTTTATAGCGTATCTCAAGTCTATTATACTTTATAGAGTATATGACGGCAATATACCTTAAGACGTAAATGAAGTCCGAAGGAAAAGTCGCGTGTTCAAGCAACCGAATGACTCTGAAATCAAGGCATGAAAAATCGGGATTGGATCGGGGCAAAATCCCATCATTAAATCAATTTTGAGATTTCGGATTGTGGTCCGGAATGACGAAACCCCGCTATAGGAGCGGGGTTTCTAGAGTAGGCCGTATAGGTCTCGAACCTATGACACCTTGATTAAAAGTCAAGTGCTCTACCAACTGAGCTAACGGCCCAAAATTAAGGCTTCGACTCGTACAGGATTTTGGTTTCATCCCGGTCCTCGTGTACGCCTGGTACACTTCGAAACGTGCTGAAATCAAAATCCGGGTACGATTCGAACCCTTTAGCGGATATCAAAATCCGGGTACGATTCGAGCCCTTTATAGACTCACGAATCGTGAACGGTTTATTGAGTCTGCGCATTATAGGGATTAGATCCAAAAACTGTCAATTGGAAATGATGGCCTGAACCTTTAGCGGGATTTCTCACTTCCTTCCGTGGAAATGGAGTTTCCCGTTTTTCATGATCAGGGTTTCCCCCGGGGAGAGGGTCAGGGTCCTTCCTTTGTCCAATTTTGCTCTCAGGGCACCCTTCTGTACCAGGATCTTAAATTCTTCATCGGTGACAAAAACCTGAAATGCACTCGAACGGGTAGTGATTTCCCCAAAGGTCTGACCAAGGCGAAGAAGAATCCTTGAGCGTGACGAATCGAATTCAAAGGTCCCGGTATCCAGGGTCAGTTCTAAAACCTTTTCAAAGCCCTGGGGATTGGACTCAAAGCTAGATAAGGTCAATTCCGAATCCCATAGAATATTGAGTTTGAGTTTCCCACTCGGGTCCTTAAGGGTGGTTTTCGAATCACTTCCCGTACGAACCTGTGAAGGAATGGAAAATCCGGACCCATCAGACTCCTTCCAGGAATCCAGCGGCCCCTCACGAAAGAAGATCTTTCCGGAGGACTGTACTAATTGAAAGTTCTGCCCTGCCCCTGGTAATGCGGAGGAAAATTCTGGTTCAGCGGGTGCAGTCGACCACTCGGTGAATGCGTAGATTCCAATTCCCAGTACACATACACCTATGACCACTGGGCCCAGGAGAGAATTACCTGTGGGCACTTTGAGAATTTGCACGCGTTCAGACCCTGGTTTTCCCGCCTGGGCCGCTTTGATCATTTCTTGCTGGAGCTGTTTTTGAGCTTCTTCTCGCTGTTTAGCCCACAGGGCGTGATCTTTCGATCGCCTTGCCTCATCCTTTTCTCTCTTCCTGTCCAGTTTCCGTTGAAGCCTTGCCTCTTTCTTGCGCTTCTTGCGTTCCCTTCGATCTTCACTTTTCTTTTTCACTGCCTGCTTTTTACGATCTACGATCTCCTTAGCTTCATAAAAAATATCTGATTTTGTATCGGAGACAATTTCAGTGAACTGCTCCATAAAGCTATCCCAAATTTCTGAAAGAAACTTTATGGGAAGCTCCCAATAAGGTTTAAGCCCGCTTTTGACCATAGAGGCTACATTTCCATCTGTGACCAGGCTGTCTTCAGCCCCCTCAATAAGAGCCTCCTTTTGAGCATCATTGAGCTCACTAAGGGTAAAGACTCTCTCATTTGGAATCGCCAGACTCTCCTCGTGACCCGTGAGCGCTAAAAGCGCGAATTCCAGTTCCCTGAGATTCTGGTAGCGGGCGTCGGGAGTTGAAGCACGAGCACAGAGTACAATTTCGCGGTACTTTTCAGGAATCTTGCTGGCCGGTAGAACCCTGGGAGGGTGCAGACCTCCTGTCACACAAAAATAGAGTAGTGAGCCGAATGAAAATACGTCACTTCTTCTATCAATGGGCGTACTCTCATCCCAACACTCCGGGGCTGTATAGCCGGGAGTTCCCAGTGCGGCTTCTTTGGTACTTTTCAAGGAAGTAATGATAGGCGGTACAACAGAGAGCTTAACCACTCCAGAGGAGTTGAGCAGAATATTTTCTGGTGAAAGATCATGATGGATGAGTCCTAATTCATGCAACTCCTCAAGGCCCGAAAGAACCTGAAAACAAGCATGAAAAGCAAGAGCCACATCATTGCTTGGATCCTGTACATACCTTTGCAGAGGTATGGCCACAAAGGGCTCAAAAGCAAGTGCCAGATGTCCGCCGGATATAGAATAATCAAGCAGGCAAAGAATATTAGGATTTCGAATCTTCTTGAGAGAGTCGAGAATCCTCTCCAACTCCGCGGATTTAAAACCTGCACTCTTTTTGGGCAGTTCTATGATTTGGATCCGCAGCGGGATCTGGGTTTGCTTATGCACACCCTGGAACAGGGTGCTGTTCGCATCAGATCCAAGGCAGCGTTCCAGGCGATAGGGAAGATCCTTATAAAGCTCAGAATAAAGCGCCTTGAGTGGTTCCGCAGAGCCGCCACGAAGATGATCCGAATCCGAAGTCATGGGGACATTATAGCCTTGCAGGCAGAAGAGAGAATAGAGAAGAGAGAAGAGAGAACACAGTTGTACAAGTTAAAGGCAAAGATCAATAGAGATACGCAGACGCAACAATTGAAAAAAATTGTGAGTCGAGAGCCGGGGCGTGGTGGGTGCTTGGGTGCTCAGGAGTGGTGCATGGGAGTAAATCGCGACGAAGGGCGATGCATCGCATCGTTCAAGGAGTGATCTGCTCCCAGGTGCCGCTCATGAGCACCCAAGCACCCGCCAAAGCCTCGGTTCTCGGCTCACTGTGGGAGAGAGGAGGCATTTAGAAACCAGGTTGGAAACGCTTCACCTACTGTTTTATATGCAATGGCAAAGCCCCCTGATAGGGTCACCTGATCTCGCTCAATTCGAGCATCTTGTGAACCCCCCTTGAGCGCGAGATAGGACTGCCTGCCTATTCCCGTGATTCTTAAGAAGAGTTTATGTACCCCCGCGGGTGCTGAAGCCAGATCGGGTTGTTCATAGATAAACTCCACCAGGGAAAATTTATCTGGCAGGTTCTTTCCATTCCTACGAACCAGAAATTCATCGGGAAAGAATTCATAAATAACCGGGTCCGTGAGGATTTGGGCGGGTTGATTTGGATCCCTGGAATAGATATAGAAGCTGAGTCTATTATTCGTTCCACCCTCTGTACTTTCAATAAGCACAGGATGAGTTTCATTGCTGATAGCCATTTTAAATTCGTACATAAGCTTCTGGTATAAAAAATAAGATGCCTGGAGGGCTTCAGATTTGTTGGCACTCATATTGAAACTTCTAATACCGGCGGTGTAGAGGGCATAGACACTGATTGAAAATACAGAAATGAGTGAGATTACGATGAGCATTTCTACGAGGGTAAAGGCACGATGCCTTTTGAGTGATACAAGACTGGAGTCCGGAATGACGGGCAGTGGGGACCTTGAAGTTCGATTCTGGATACCGCGATCAAGTAGCGGTATGACGGGTAGTCCGGGAGGACGGTGTGGGGGAGTTGATTGAAATTGGTTTGGTGGGAATTCTGAAGTTCGATTCTGGACACCGCGATCAAGTAGATCCATGACGTTTGAATTGCGGTTCACAGGGATTCCTCCGCGTAGAAGGATAGATCCCTTTGGTGCACTAACTTTTCCAGCTTATATTCCTTCCATTCCTTGTTGGGACCTGGAAATCTCCACTGTATGATCACTTCAAGACGACCCAATCCTGGCTCCACGACTGGGAAATACCAGGTCTCTCTGTATCCTTCGGGAGCTAATCTCATGAGATATTCAGGAGGAAGGGCCGGCTCCTTGGTACCTACTGGCACGAGGTTTCCCGTGCGTGGCTGTTGTTCAAGCTGGATCAGCTCCGCATAGGAATAACTTGAAAATACGTCAAGAATACGGGTTGCCCGCAGATGCGCGAAAACATAGTAATCATTGAAGGAGGATTGAATGGTCCCCGAGCTAAGGAGGGTAGAAACCGGGATAAAGCACACGATCAAAATGGCCAGGGCGATGATGATCTCAACGAGCGTAAATCCAGGATTATGAACCCGTTTCATTGTGTTAACCCCAGGGGAGTTCGATCCAGGTGATGGGCAATGGAACGAGGACCTATACCCACATAATAATAATGGGATTTTGCGTTTCCACCTCCCGTACTGGTTGTCTTGCCTGAATCAACCCTGGGATCAAACTCGATTCCACCCCTGAGCTGATCGGGTCTATAGATTCGATTGAATACAAGATTTCCGACAATCTGTGATTGGGACCCCATCATATCCAATTCTCCCATGGGGGAAACGGAACCCATAACCATACCGCTAATCCTGGTCCGTCCATAGGAAAGAAAGCTGAGTAGATCAGTAGAGGGATCGAGGGGTTGAATGTTCCCCAGTTCGAGATTACCACTGGTTACCACAAAGAGCTTACCTTTGATTTGGAGATCTTTTAACACGAGAGTCTGGGATGGATTATTCACGAAAACAACTCCATTAAGAGGTGCAAACCGACTCTTCAATTCCTGGAAAGCCAGGTTCACATCGGCACCCTCATCAATGATGTGCAATGCCTTGGACCTCCATTCTGCGGGTGAACTGTACTTACTGAAGAAACTACCAATCCTGGCTCCTTGCGCCCCCCCCAGGACGATTACGAATGATTGGAAGTCCTTGTAGATATTCAATCTCTTCACATGCACATCAGAGAGTTTAGCGGTCGCCTGGGCAAGGGCTTGAATGGCTGGAGGGATAGTAGCCTCTGCCTGGGCCTGATCAAGGGCATCCAAAGCCGCGTTTACCGCATTGGTCAGGGCAAGGTCCGCAGCCTTTACAGCGGCGACCTGCTGAAGGATTTCCTGGTTTGCAGCGGCAATTTTGCCGGGCAGATTTAAACGCTCCAGCGGCTGAATCTGAGTAAGCTTGGAAAAGGCCACTGGATTTTGCGGAAAAGCTACCAGGGGTGGAATTGCCTGGTTGAGAGGAGGATTATCAAGCATGGCGTGATACTGATCTACATTCACATAACTATCATATTCTCGAAACTCGGCCTCAATATAATCATGCCAACCCTGACGAATACGTGGGATTCCGGTGGTGATATCCAACTTCGAATCTTCAATATTCTTGTTTTCGTAGGAAGGATTTACCCAACCGGCGACATCCTGGACATAGAAAGGAATCTGCCCGTAAGGTCTTGGGGTGCTAATCAGGATTGATCTAAATTCCTTATAGTCCTGCACGGTCCTTCGAAAGGATCTTCCAAAGCCGGCTTTTCCTGTAACTTCCGCGTTGAACCGAACGGTTCCATATTTTTCATAGGGCATGGTTGAGAAAGCTCTCTCAAAAATAACATCCACCTGTACGGCATTACCCTTGAGCTTATATTTCATAAAGGGAAATGCCTCGACAATCTCCTGAAAGTGAGGAACGGGTATGGAAATTCCATAGGGCTGTCCGGTGATGCTGGGGCGACGAAATTCCGCAAAGAGAGCCGTACCGGTTTTATTGATATCCCGGTTTAAAGTCCACATGGCCTCCTCCAGGGCGGATTCGGCTAAATAAACAGCATGGTCACCGAGGGTGGTGATGGAGACATCGCGACTGATTCGACCGATGAGTTGGTAGTTGTGATATCCCATGGTAGCCAAAACCACCAGAAATATCAGGATCAGGGTTATAAAGAGCCCCGACCCCTTCTTTGAGTTCTTCAAATCATTCTTCATCTTGGCAGAAAAAAGAGTCGCTGGATTTACCAGCGACTCCCTTCTAAAATTCAAATTCTGTAAAAACCTTAGCCCCCGCTCTGATCAGGCAGGTCTGGTAAATCTTCAGGTACAATAGCCCCGGAATCATCGCCTCCAGTGGATCCCAAAGGTGGATCTTGTCCGGAATTAGGGTCTGAACCTGTCCCGCCGGTAGTGGAACCCGAAACAGTTCCCTGAGTGTTACCGGTCGGAGTTGTAGCCCCTGCAGTTGAACCCCCAGCGGTCGCTCCTCCAGCGGTGGAACCACCAGCCGTCGTTCCAGTGGGTCCCGCGGGTCCAGCAGGTCCGGCAGGTCCAGCAGGTCCGGCAGGTCCAGCGGGTCCGGCAGGTCCAGGAGTAGTTAGAGTTTGCCCGGCCTGTGTTCTCGGCTGGGCCTTCTTAGGTTTCTTTTTGTTACAACATCCTGCTAATAGAAAATAAGTTAGAAACAGAAGCCCTAAGAGTAGGATCCTGCTCGTCTTTCGCCGCTTTTCCACAAAAACCTCCCCGATCTACGGAGTTCGAGTCTTTTAATTAACATTTTCAAAAGAAGATCAAATCATTGATCCAATCACACGAACTCCATTGAATTCGAGTTTACGACATTTGAAAAATCCGTCAATACTTTTATTGAATTATTTTTTTCAAGCCCTCTGCTAGCAGCAATCTTGACTGCACCTGAAATCTACTATAAAGTTCCCTGATTCCACAAACTGGAAATCCTTCCTATGCCTGTGATTCTGGGAATTTCCGCCTTCTACCATGATAGCGGCGCCGCTCTGATTAAAGATGGTAAAATTCTTGCTGCCGCCCAGGAAGAAAGATTTACCCGCACTAAGCACGACCCTTCTTTTCCTAAGAACGCCATTGAGTTCTGCCTGGAGTGGAGTGGGCTTCAACTCGAAGATTTAGACGCGGTGGTTTTCTATGACAAACCCCTGTTAAAAATGGAAAGGCTGCTGGAGACTTACTACGCCTTCGCCCCCCGGGGGCTACGCTCCTTTCTCTTAGCAATACCGGTATGGATCAAAGAAAAACTATTTTTGAGGAAAATGATTCGAGATCAACTGGAATCCATTGGGTCTTATGATCCTGGTAAGACACCCACCCTTTTTCCAGAACATCATCTTTCCCACGCGGCCAGCGCTTTTTACCCTTCCCCTTTTCAAGAAGCCGCCATCCTGACTATCGACGGGGTCGGAGAATGGGCTACCGCCTCCATGGGTCACGGAAAGGGTAGGAATATTCAATTACTCAAGGAATTGAGATTCCCCCACTCGGTTGGCCTTCTATACTCAGCCTTTACTTACTACCTGGGTTTTAAGGTAAATTCCGGCGAGTATAAGCTCATGGGACTCGCCCCATACGGTAATAAAGAAGCGGAACAAACGAAGTTCTTTCGACAAAAGATTTTAGAAGAAATGGTGGATCTCAAGGATGACGGATCCATCTGGCTAAACCAGGATTTCTTCGATTACGCCTCCGGCCTTCGCATGACCAGGGATAAAAAGTGGGAGAACCTCTTTAAAATAGCGCGAAGAGAGAAGGAATCCCAACTTGAGCAAGTCCATTGCAACCTGGCTATGGCGATCCAGCAGGTGACCGAAGAAATTGTTTTAAAAATGGCCAGGGAGGTTCAACGGATAACAGGCTCTAAGAACCTCGTGATGGCAGGCGGAGTAGCACTCAACTGCGTGGCAAATGGAAGAATCCTTCGTGAGAAGATTTTCGACCGGGTCTGGATTCAGCCGGCCGCAGGTGATGCCGGCGGAGCCCTGGGGGCAGCATACGCCGTACATCATCTTTACTTTCAGGGAGAAAGAAACCAGGAAGATGGTGTCGATAAAATGCAGGGGTCACTCCTTGGACCACGGGCCAGTCACCTTGATGTTGAGCTCATGGCTCAATCCTTCAAAGCGGTTTTTGAGAAGTTTTCCAACTTTGACAAACTCGTTCAAAAAGTGGCTACTCTGCTGGATGCAGGGTCTGTGGTGGGCTGGCACCAGGGAAGGATGGAGTGGGGGCCACGGGCACTGGGAAACCGAAGCATCCTGGGGGATGCTCGAAATTCTGAGATGCAAAAAAAGTTAAATCTCAAAGTGAAGCATCGAGAGAGCTTTAGACCTTTCGCCCCATCGGTCCTGCAAGAAGATACCAATGAGTTTTTTGAACTATCCCAGGACTCCCCTTACATGCTCCTGGTCTCTGAAATTAAGGAGTCAAGAAAAAAGCCCCTCCCCGCGGACTACCAGAATCTGCCTTTGAAGGAAAAACTCTATACCCTTCGCTCGGATCTCCCCGCCATCACCCATCTGGATTACTCCGCCAGAATTCAAACCGTACACAAAGAAACGAATCCTCGCTACCATCACCTACTTCAAGAGTTCAAAGATCTCACCGGCTATGGAATTCTTGTAAATACCAGTTTCAATGTCCGCGGAGAGCCTCCAGTATGCGTTCCTGAAGATTCCTATCGATGCTTTATGCGCACTCAAATGGATTACCTGGTTATTGAAAACTATTTATTTATCAAAGACAAACAGCCCCGCTGGAAGGAAACAGGTGACTGGAAGGAAGCCGCACCCCTGGATTGAGACATGCACGATAAGAATTCAACGTATCAAAGACAAGAAATTCTGGAGACCCATACAGTCCTCGCCCTGGCCTGCCTGATCCTTGGCCACCTGCTGCAGCAAGAATTGCTTCTTGGCCTGGCTGTTGGATTACTTTTCGTCAGCCTCTTCTGGCATGGTCTGGCGGAGAAGATAAACCGATTATGGCTTGAACTTTCAAGGCGTCTAGGGCACTTCTCATCCTCCCTGCTCCTGGGAATTTGCTTCTATTGCCTACTTACTCCGCTAGCCTGGCTCTATCGAATCTTCCATCCTGATGATTTAGACCTTCGTAAAGGTAAGGAGTCCTACTTCCATAAGCATACGGTGGAATTTGATCAAAACTATTTCGAAAGACTCTGGTAGACTTAACCCCAGACCATGCAATTTCTCAAAGAACTCTGGGACTTTCTAAAACACCGAAAAAAATGGTGGCTTCTTCCTATTTTCGTAGTACTGCTCCTGGTGGGAAGCCTGATCGTATTCAGCAGTGGTTCAGCCGTAGCCCCATTCATCTACACATTATTCTAGGGGACTGCTAATGAAGCCTGGTCTTTAGCTCGAGAAAATTTTTCTTTACCACGATGTCTTCTATGGTGGTCGACACGTCTGGTATCAGGGTGAAATCATCAAACACCAGCCCATAGCTTTTATAAGTACGCGGAGTTATGACGATACCGTCAATATTCTGGTTAATCTGACTTACAAGCATCTTAGCAATATAAGAAAAGATCACCTCATCAAGATTCTCCCCGCTAATCTCCATCTCCACACCAGGAATCAGGTTAGCCACGTGCTTTAATCCGTCCCGAACTCTACCGGTCAATCTAGCCACGGAAGCAGCTACTTTGACCAACTTGATATAAGGCTGGAGTGCCCCATGGTTCACCGGATCATAGAGGCTCAAGTGATTAAAGTTCATTTCAAGGGATGGATTCTTAAACTGGGACTCTCCGCTCAGGGAGATTGCGAACTGTCCACTTGGAACCTTGTAATCATCGGGATCGACTTCAATTTCCACCTGTCCAAAGGTGACAAAACTGATGACATTACTAGCCCCTTCCTTCAATCCCTTTCGAAAACCCTGGAACGGAGCAATGATCTTGATTGCCTTGTTATAAAAATCCGCTGTCTCCTTGGAGATCTGTGTGAGGTCCCCTCGGAAATAGGCGGTGGTTCTCCCCTTGCTGAAGAAACCTATACCAAATTCATGTAGACCGCGAAAGAAAGAAGCCACCCTTCCTGAGAGTGTCGTGTCCTGAACTCCGGTGTGATGGGTAGAGAGAAACCCCTTGCGAAACCCGGTATAAAAATTATTGATTAACTTTTGTGCAATTCGAATCGAGACATTTCCCGATGGCACTTCCTGGGCTGGCTCCACGCGCTCATAGTCATTCCAGTTTTCGGGTTCGGCGGATGAAGAGACGCCTGCAGAAGGCTTTGGATGCTCTTGTGAATCCACTCTTTTCCCAAGGAACTCTCCAAGCTTCTTTCCGGGAATTCCACCATAAAAACGCATCACCCCTTCTTCAAGGGCCACGTCAGAGATCTTAAAATTCGGAAAGGACTGAAAAACTGGAATTCCATTCTTGATCCTGAGGATGGAGAGATGGGGATAATACTGAAACCTGAGCTGCGCATATGGTGTGTCGTTCAATCTCTCTACCAATTGATTCAAAAGAGATAGGGTTGAGTCCAGAATCAGCCCAAACTCAGTCTTTAGCTCAACCGGCTTTCGCCCTTCTTTAGCAAGGCTTAGACTCTTGATGACGAAATCAAAATTATCCTTTTCAGTTTTTACGACCCTGGGAGTCACATCAAGAGAAATTACTTTCCGATTTTCTTTCTCCTTGAAATCCTCACCCATTTCCATGTGAACAAGGGATATCTCGATTCGAATAACTTCCTTACCCAGGTGGGTAAAATTGATTTTTTCAACTCTATTCTTGGCCTTATTTTTTTTACGCACAAATCCGCTGATATACTTTGCAGCAAAAGCATTAGCCATCGCCGAGTCAAGCTTAGCGGCCATGGGAGCATTTTTCTGGATCCCCTGTCGTTGTGCCGAGGTGAGGTAATGAACCTTTGGATAAAGTTGTCGGTGCTTTTCCCTGAGCTCTAGCTGGCGCTCTTTAGCGACACCTTTCTTTTTGAGTGAAATTCGAATCCGCTTGAGAAGTTGGGCACGGATCTTTGAGACAGTATCCTGGTTCTTCTGAACCAATTCGGCAAGGCGCTCTATTTCACCGGCAGCGGCGGTAATTTCAGAAAGAAGCTCCAAAACCTCCTGCAAACGCAGCTCAAGCTTTTTATCCTCAAAAGCGAAAGCTGCCAGATGCTCTTTTATTCGTTTGACGAGGTCCTCAGGAGAGGCACTCAATTCCTCGGGAGTGATATCCAATATAGAGACAAGACGATCCCTGGAGTGTTCAAACTTCTCTTTAAGCGAATCAAGGTCCTTAACCGCCTCGCGAACATTTCGATTCGCGGAGCTCAACCTTTTCCCAAAGGACCGGGCATCATCAAGATAGCTTTTACCCTCATCCCCATCGAGGTCCACCCCCATCTTCTTTAAGTCCTCAACTAAAAACTTGATATCATCGAGGGAGCCCTGCAATTCCTGGGAATGGTTTTTCAAAGAGCCAAGCCTGGTCTCGGTCTCTTGAACCTCAACCTTAAATCCTTTATAGGCTATATCCACCGAAGAGGTATCCCCACCTTTGAGGACTTTCTCGAGAACCTCGGCCCTGAGAACCAGGTTGCCATTTTTCGACTCAAAATATTTACGTCCCTTCTCAGAATCAGTAAGGGAATTAGAAACCTTCTGCCCCCGCGCGCTTTCCACGGCGTTATCAAGAGCACCTGAACTCAACAATTTTTGCGATGCCTTTTGAATCGTCTGAACTTTCTCCCTGGCCAGGCGGGGATCATCAATAGGCGATATAGACTTTCTAACCAGGGCTTCCAACTGCCCCTTCTCTCCTCCAGTAGCCGCGAACTCGTCAAATGAGATCCCTGAGTCCCTTTCAAAGGCCTCTTTATCACTTTTCGCCAAGGAAGCACCAGTGACTGCTTGAATCTTGGCCAGGCTCTGAAAAGTCTCGGTCAAACTTCCGTCCTCAAGGTAAGACTCTATACTCTGATCCACCTTTTCAAGCCCCTGCGCTTTAATGGCGGCCTGTACCTTCTGACTGGCAAGCACCGCTCGTACCCGTTTGAGTAAAAAATCTAGATTGGGCCTGAAAGATCTTGGCTTCAGTACAAATTCCTGATAGCGGCTAAAGACACTCTTCGCAAGCCCCCTAAAAGCGGGCACCCCTCTGGACTCCTGCACCATTTCATGAACCCACAATTTTCCACTGCTACCCGGAAGCCCTCTCTCTACGTTGACGAGATCTACTCTGTCTTCTAGAGAAGCCAGGGTATCCAATTCATTTTGAAGGGCTCGATTCTGTGAAAACCAAAATACCAACTCCACGCTATAGAGACGGGTATAGGATAAAACCAGGTAGGTAAGAATACTGTTTCCCCACTCTAGAGCAGATCGAAACCGACCCACCCCCGGATCATTATCGGCCACTGATTTCCAGGGAAAAGATGTCAAAATTTGGGAAGATTTTACGGTCTTCAGGGTATTCCATTTGCGTAGAATTTCCCGAGCGTCGGAACCGGAAGATTGTCTAGAATAAGCATGTAGGGCTCGTGCCACCAGGGAATGAATCTTGGATTTAACCCGCAAGAGCATTTCCACATTACGACCCCCCCTATCCTCAATGGCTTTTTGAATTCGAAAGAAGAAGTCACGGGTGAGATAAACATCATCCTCGTCACTCTGGCGGTCTCCCCAGCCGCTCGTTCGGGCATCGCGCAGTTGATCAAGAGTCACCCGGGAAAAATCCAAGCTATCTTCCTTAAGATTTCCACGGGTATGAAGCAGGTTTTTATCAAACTCAAAATAGCGCATCCGGGTTCGAAAAAACTTATCCTCCTCAGGTGGCTTCTTTGTCAAAACCATAGATTTCAGGGATTTCAGCAGAATCTTAACTTCCCCCTGGTCCGAATGGTTGATGAAATCCTGGAGGGAAAGCCCCTTGCCAGGAGTGACGGTCTGAGACCAGGCCTCCAATTTACTTTTAGCGGCTCTAGAAAACAGCCCCTTTCCTGGATAGGGCTGATCCCAGATTACTTTATCGGGAAGGGTAGACTGAGCCTGGCCCGCAAAGGGCTGCGCCCCCCCCTGATCTAAACCGCTAAAACCAGGGGAATTATCAGCAAATAGGGAAGCCTGCCAACAGAACCAACTGAAAAGTACGCAAAGAAATCGCTTCAAAAGTTTCCCCAAGGATAAACAGGTCAGGAATTAGAACTGACCATAGCTAAAAAGGAATACGGAAGAAGTACAGATAGGTTTCGTAAAGTCTCAGAGTTTTCACGAAATGACCCGATATTATTTAAGGGGATCGCAGGTTTCATTCACCTGAATATACCTATTAAATATTTAAGGATATCAATACCTTAAACTCTTAAATCCCCTTAACAGGTATTGCTCACAACACCAAATCAAAACAAGACACCCTCAAAAAGAATTCTCTTGAAGATCCTTTAGCAAAAAACGAAATGGCGCTTTGCTTTCCACCTGGTTCAAGTATTGAAGAATCTCTGTGGAATCAGATTTTCTAAGGCTTAGCTGATCGATCAATCGTCTATACAGGGATGGACGTGAACGAAAAACCAGGGCTATTCGATCTAATTGGTCCTTGAGGCTGACCTTAACGAGGTTAAACATCATGCTCATCAAGGCGTTACGATTTCTTTTCAAGTCCACGCCTTCGAAGCCAAATGGTAAATAGATCACTTTTCCCAGCCCGAATGTATTAAATATTCCAGCAGGGCCTCTGTTCTTGTAATGAAGAAAAGCACGAGCTGTCTGAGCCGCCCCCGGGTTAATCTTGATCACATCGGGCCATCTCTGGTTATCAGCTCCGTCCCCACCATCGAGGTTGAATCTTAAACCGGATCCTTCGATACTTTTGACTCTGGAAATATCTTCAAGGAAAGTTGCGCCTAGCACCTTTTGATAAAGGCGGCTCACCCGGATTCTATAGCCTATTTCCTGACCTGAAATAATCAATCGCCCGCCACTTTTAACATAGGCTTCCAGCAGCTCCTGAGCATCGCCATCCAACAGGGAGCTATTGTTATTTTTTCCCGTAAACCATATGACATATGTGTATCCCAGGGTCTCCTCAAGTGTGGGAGTTTCCGTGGAATCAAATTCGACGCCCAGGGCATTGAGACTCGCCTGGTAGTAGCGCTCATAATCTCTACCCATATCACGATCAACAATTAGAAATGGAGGAAGCGGGGGTACACGGATGGAAATCGTTGATGCGGAACTAATATAGAGTTCCCGGACCATCACCCTGTGCCCCTTACTCTCAATTCTCACTTTGTAATCTCCGCCGGGAAGATCTACCTCAAAGAGGCCATCGGTCGTATTGCCACCCTGTACAGGGACATCTTGAAAGGTGATGGATGCATCCAGGCTCAAACCCTCAAAGTTTTTGATATCAAAGATGGTTCTAAAAAAGGGAGCCGTTTGAAGAGCCGTATGGATATTCAGAGTCTTTCCAGCCTCAACTCTTATTGAGAGGAACTTCGCGAAAAAGCCAAAAGCACTGACCCTAAGTTCATAGTCTCCCCTTGGAAGGGACATTTCTACTTCACCCAGGGAGTTAGCATAGTAAGTCCGGTTACCGGGGTTCACTCTTATGGCAGCCAGATGATTAGCGGAGTCGATATTTAGCTTTATCTTTCCACCACCGAGTTGAAGACCCAGGGCCTGGAAAGCATCCAGCCGACCAAATCCATAAAGGTTATCCTTTCCGGGATCACCGAGATCTACGGCAGAATCAGCAAGAATTTCACGAACTTTATCCAGGGAAATCGAAGGATCCGCCTGGAGCATCAGGGCGATGACACCCACCACGTGAGGAGCTGCCATGGATGTGCCGCTCATGGATTTGTAGGTACCCCCCGGTTTTGCCGAATCAATGTCTACCCCTGGAGCTGAAATATCAGGCTTGATATAGGTCTCTCCCTGGTAGTTCACAGGTCCTCTTGCTGAAAATCGAGCGACCCGGTCTTCAGCATCGGTTGCACCAACGGCAATGACATTCTTATAACGTGCCGGAGCCGCCACACTTCCCTCAAGGGGGCCGGAGTTTCCAGCGGCGAACACTGGTATGATCCCGAGCTCTGTCCAGGTGTTTACAGCCTCCTGGTAAGTATCATCCGTTCCCCCGCCCCAGGAATTGGAGATCACTCTTGGAAAATCCGCGGTATCCGGATCCTCGTCCGGATCAGCCATCCACTGCATCGCGGAAAGAATCGCTGATATGCGAGTCCTTCCCTGGTCATTGAAAATTTTGGCCATATACAGCCCCGCTCCGGGAGCCACACCGATCGCCTTATCAGCATGTCCCTGACCAAGGATCGTTCCTGAACAGTGGGTACCATGACCGAGGCCATCATTGGCCTGATTATCGGGATAATCTGAAATAAAATCCCTGGTCTTGAGAACTCGATCTCCGAAGACCGGGTGATGTAGATCCACGCCTGAATCCAGGACTCCTACCACAACGCCGGTACCATCCAAACCCAGCCCATTCCAAACCTGACGGGCCCTGATTTTCTCTAAGCCATAGGTCAAAGACTTCGAATCCGCATCCTGGGGTTTGAGGTCTGTTGGATCGAAGAGGGTAATTTCACGATCGAGTCGGATCCTTTGAATTTCCTCTCGTCTGGCAAGTTGGTAAATGAAATCCTTACTTGCTGTAAGAATTATGGAATTATTGATCCAGAGGCTTTTCATCTGCTCTTTTTGAAGAATTCCGGTGGGCTGGCTTTTCACCAATGCCAAAACTCCTGACTGAGCTTCTAAGGACTGGCGCATCTTGTTTCTTTGAGTCCAGGCGGGTGATTCAGATGAGTTTTCTCGCTGCGAGGGGTTCCGAAAACCAACGATGATTCTCACCATCTCGCCGGGTTGATTCGAGAGCAGGATTTTCTCAAGATCAGGTTCGAGTACTGGCTGCTGAGCAGACAAACTGGAGACCAGGAATATGAAAGGCAATAAGACTAGAACTTTCATCAATTTCTTCCCCAAACCTGAAGACCGGAATCAACCCCAAAAACAACACAAAAATCGCTTCGAAGCCAGCTCCAGGCAAAGAGGTCCATGATAAGAACCAGAACCAGCCTGTCAAGACCTCGACCCAACTCGATGATTCCGAAAACCAGGTCCAGTGGCGTTTGAGGACTCAGTGAGTGCAGAGGGTCCTACCGGGGCACCTACTCCTGGATCCCGTGGTCAAGCCACGGGATGACACGACACCTTTGGAGCCACGGGATGACAATATTCCTCCACAAATTAAGGTGAGGTGGGATTCAAAGTCACACGAGAAGTGAGAGTCAGTTTCCCTTAAGAAAATGGTGAATCGAGGTCGAGAGATTTTGGAGTTCCTGTGTGAGCGAAAAGTTCGAGACCTGTGAAGACGACGAAGGACGTGGCATCGTCACGATCGAGGAGGAAGATCAGAGTATCGAGCTTTGCAGCCACCCAGAGGCTCCAAAATCTCTCGATCTCGGTTCACTTCTCGCAAAGTTCCGCGTAGTTGAAGTTCGCGTTTACCACCCGTGCCTTTTTAAAATTAGACTCCAGTCCCTGATCCCTGGTGCTCGAAATGTGATATTCGAGGTTCAGGCATGGCTGGGTGGTGGTTAACATAGTGCTTGGCAGGCTGACATGAATGCGGTCATCTCTCCAATCCAGGATGCGATCAGATCCCAGGGCAACCCCATTTTCAAGCACTTGTTGGGAACCTGAATCCCAGTTGAACCCGTGGATCGTTAAAAAATCATCATCCTGGGGCCATGGTAAAAAACAGTCGGCAGTGGGAGTGGTCAGCTCAGAACAGGTCTCCGAAATGATTTGAGGTGCATTTGGAGGAATGATCTTATAGATCCTCTTATTGAGAACATCAATTCGAGGTACCGGGATGGTAATGAGCCTGCGAATATGATCTAGGTCTGAGGACGAGTGTACACCTCCGATTGGCTCAACACCGCCAGCGTCATTAGGCCAGAATTGGGTACCTGAACCGGAATCAATCTGTATTCCTTCCAGATTGTAGACTCCAAAGAGCCCAATATGAATCCAGTGACCAGGAACCGGTCTAAGGACCCAGGTAGCACTTTGGCCATCACCGGTAAAAATCACGTTCCCCATTTCAGAATTTTCCACCAGTAATTTCTTGTTTTCCTGAATAACTACGACTCGTGTGGAATATCCCGTAGTGGGAGGCTTGATCCAATTTACCGTGAGTACGTTGTTGTCAAAGGTATAGGATTCATTGGAGGGTAAGGTTTTAGCGGTAAGGTCATAAAATCCACCTTGCAGCTTAGAACTGAGCAACCCATCTACTTCTAACCAAAACCATCTCCATCCACTGAAATATTGGGCTGAATAAAGGGAATTTACCCCATCACCATGAAAAGGAAGTGTTTTGAGGATCACTCTTGTGCCCTGGCCCGGAATAGATCGAAAGGACCCGTGAACAATACTCAAACCCTCGCTGGCCGCCTCAAAAGTATGATTGAGCGCCAGGGGAGCGGAAAACGCAGTCCCTGCCGGGGTTTTCAGCTCATAGCTTCCACTAAGTCCATGAAGCTGCATAAAACGAAGCTGATTTTGAAGATCTTGCGGGGTGAGACTTTGAGCTGCCAATTCCCGGGGAGAAAAAAAGACTAGCAAGAAAAGTGCAGTAACTCTCAGGTAAAACAAAATTTCGAGGCCTATTCGGGAAGGACTGGCTGAGCCGGTATGCTTTGCAGGTCTTTCATGGAGCGAAACCAGGTGAGTTGTCTTTTGGAGAATCGGCATGAATTCCTCTTAAATGTCTCAATCCATTCTTTGCGATCAACCTGCCCCTGTATATAGGAGACCGTTTCCTTGATTCCTATGGCATGATAAGCCGTATGAACCGGGCTTAATCCTTTATCCAGCAAAGCCTGTATCTCTTGCTCAACCCCATCATGAATCATTCGATCCACGCGGGTACCGATTCTATTATAGAGCTCTTGGCGCTCAAGGTTGAGGAAGAGTTTTTCCCAGCTCGGACAAATCTTTGCCAGCAAATCCACCCTTTGTTTCTGACCGGTGGAAAACTTTGAAATCTCAAGAGCCCTGATCAGTCTCTTCTCGTCATTCGGATGAATCCTCCTGGCCGCTTCGGGATCAACAGCCTTTAGTTCTTCGTGCAGCTTGAGGCTTCCTTCTTCAGACGAGCGCACTCGCAGCTCTTTACGAAATTCTTCATGAACGGGAGCATGAGATCCCTCAAATCCATCTACCAGCGTCTTTAGATACAACCCTGCGCCGCCAACAAAGATCGGTACGATTGAATTACTGAGCAGGTCCAGGGCCTTCTCACAGGCAGCTTTGTAATATTGTGCCAGAGAAAAGGACTCCAGGGGATCAAGGATTCCGAAGAGATGGTGCGGGATCGCTTCTAGATAAGAGCGTTCCGGCGCTGCTGAGAGAAGGGGCATGTCTCGATAAACCTGGAAAGCATCCATACACAGGATCTCTCCTCCCAACTCTTCGGCCAAATCTACCGCATAAGGGGACTTTCCTACAGCGGTTGGTCCACACACCACATAAATGGTGGCTTTCAGTGCCTGCATGGTGCGGTTTTCTTCGACACGTAGGGGCGCTGAAACCTGGAGCAGATTTCCCGCAGTGAAATCTTAACTACAATAGGCCTTCCATGCGGGCAGGAATAGGGATTCTCACACCTGGAAAGAGCCCGCAATAAGGAACTCATCTCCTCTTTAGAAAGAAGATCCCCCGCTTTCACTGAACCCTTACAAGCCATCATCGCCGCTATATTTCGAAAGTAATCCTCAAGCTTATCTGAAGCAAATCCCCGCTCAAAACCATTCACGATTTCCTCGAGGAACTCCGCATCTACTTTGCCTTGAAAGATATCTGGGACTCCGCTCACAAGAACGTCTTCTCCCTTGAAATCCAGGGAAAATCCGAGGTTTTCTAAAGCCTCGCCAGCCTCTGATAGGATTCCTTTTGCCTTCGGACTGAGGGCAATTTTCGGCGGGGCAAGAAGATACTGAATTGAGCTAGAACACTTTTTACGCATTCTGGAGAAATACTCTTCAAATAGAATCCTCTCCTGTGCGACATGCTGATCAATGATGATCATGCTCTCATATATCTCACCGAGGATAAAAGTCGAGTCCAGTTGACCTATGATCTCAATTTGATCGATGGGAAATACCTCGTTTAGGGGCTTTGTAGATATGTTGGGAGAAGGAACCTCAGCATTTTGGGATTGAGATGGGCAGGCTGGATGCGCTTGTGTTTGAAGAAACTCCCGGGTTCTTCCCCCTACCTCAAGTTCAAGACCAGGAGCAATCTCTTTGAGATTCGAGCGGGGCAAGGGAGCTGGTACTTCTGGGGAAGAAACGGGTTGAATGTCCGCATGCTGCACCAGCGATGGCTGCAGGAGGGCGGAGTTTGAAGTCGAAACTTTTCTCCCAATCGTCTCCAGTCCACCCTTCGGAACTGATGAAGGAATACCCTTAGGAGGGAACAGGGAAAGTGGAGTAGACAGGTCCGAACGTAAAAGAGCCGTTCGAATTTTTTTCGTCATGAATTCTTCCAGAATAGATTCATTTTCAATCCGAACTTCCGTTTTCATAGGATGGACGTTGGAGTCGATCATTCTGGGCGGAACCTCGACGAAAAAGAATCCCAGCGGCCAGCGTTTATGGCCTAAGAGGGAATCATACGCGGTGTGGATGGCTCGAACCAGGGGAGAGTGCTTTACAATTCTCTTGTTAACGAAGACTCGAAGATGTCTGGATGTTGAACGAGTAAGGGTTGGCCCTGTAAGAAACCCGTGAATTTTCATTCCCAGGATCGGATGGGAGGCTCGTTCAATTTCAAGGAGAGTCTCACCTGGGCCAATTCCCAGAATGTCTTGAAAAAGCGATAAAGACTGTCCCTCTCCACTCGAGAACAGAATTCTCTCTGAATGATGGAAAAGTTCGAAGGCTACGCCAGGAAAAATGGCCATAAAGGACTGCATTAAATCTACAACCAGTGATTTTTCGTATTGATCGGACTTGAGAAAGCGCAGTCTCGCGGGAATAGTGTGAAAAAGATCCCGCAGCTCGATGGAAGTACCTTGTTCCCGGGGAGAGGGTACCGGCTTTTCCTCCCTATCCCCCTGGGCAAGCACCTTGTACCCACATTCCTGTCCCGCAATACGAGACTCTATTCTCACCCGGGCAACCGCACTCATACTCGCCAGGGCTTCCCCGCGAAAACCATAGCTGGTTAATTTCGCGAAGTCCTCCATCGCGCTAAGCTTGGAGGTTGCGTGACGTTTCAAGCAAAGAGAAAGATCCCCAGGGCTCATACCTGAACCGTTATCCGCAACCAGGATCGATCTTTTCCCCCCGTTGAGAAGGTCCACACGAATCTTTGTCGCTCCTGAATCGAGAGAGTTTTCGATTAATTCTTTGACTGCGTTTACGGGTCTTGTGATTACTTCTCCTGCACAGACTCTTGAGGCCAGTTCCGGTTCCATTAGCTTTATGATTCCCATAATCCTCCTTCTAAAAGAGTCTGCAGAGGCATCCTTGAAAACGCGTCCACTTCCAGGCTGGATCTATATCCCCACTTGTATCGGTCATATCCGGATCTGGCTACCATTGCCCCATTGTCGGTGCATAAGGGAATGGAGGGACGCGCAAAACGAACCTGGCGAATCTCACACTCCTTTGCAAAAGCATCCCTCAATCCGCGGTTAGCCGAGACACCTCCCGCCACAACCAGGGTCTTACAACCCTTAGTTTCCAAGGCTCTCAGTGTTTTGGCGACCAGAACCTCAATGACCGCGTTCTGCATACCCTTAGCGATTCCGTCACGAGGATTTTTTGCAGCAATGGCTCTCAAACACGCCGTTTTCAGGCCGCTAAAGGAAAAATCAAAGTCCTCACTGTGTAACAGAGGCGGGGTAAACTTCACAGGGTCAGCATCACTGCTTTGGACAAGCCTATCAACAGCGGGTCCACCAGGCTGGCTCAATCCCAATTCCCTGGCTACTTTATCGTAAAGCTCTCCCACCGCGTCATCGCGCGATTCACCCAGGATTTCATATTGTCCCGGTTGAACCAGGTGGTAGAGACAGCTATGACCGCCCGATATCAGTAAACCAATCATGGGAAACTGAAGATCCTCGTATTCCAGGAAATTAGCGGACAGATGAGCTTCCAGATGATGCACCGCGACAAAGGGCTTGTGAGTACGAAGGGCAAGAGCTTTTCCCAGGGTAATTCCCACAAGCAGCGAACCAACCAGCCCGGGCCCGCAAGTCGCTGCTATCAAATCTAGATCCTGGAGTTCTATGTCCGCATCCCTCAGAGCTGTTTCCAGTACTCCAAAAATAGAATCGGTGTGACCTCGTGCCGCGATTTCTGGAACCACACCTCCAAAATCTCTATGCAGATCAACTTGTGATTTTTTCGCCATGGAGAGAACTTCCCGCTCTCCACGAAGTACCGCGATCGAGGTATCATCACAGGAAGATTCAATCCCCAGAGTTATAAAATTTTCAGCGCTCTTCACCGATGGTCTCGAGGTTGATAAGGGGCTTCACAGGACAAAAAATCAGGATTCATACTCGAAAGTGTAACATAGTTAGGAGAGAGCAAGGCCCCTGCTTCAGATCGGAAAGCATCGACACCCTCCAAGAGCATCGAGTATAATGTTTTCAGTGAACAAAGGGCTTTCAACACAGCTATTTGAAACAATTTCGCAGGCATGATTCTTGCCATGTATGCCCAATAGCATTTGATTTGTCCGGATTTCCGGCCAAACCAGGAATCGGTCGATGCCTTTGCTCATCTGTGATGAGCTATATTTGGTCATGAATCTGCAACCGGGTAAACCGTTTGCTTTTCGGTATAGGAAGCGAGAGGAGGGTCTAAGATGGATCCACGAAATAATCAATTTGAACAGGAACAAGAGTTTGAACGCCCATCAGGAGATGCTGCTGCATTCTCATTTGGAGCGAATCGCCAGGAAGTAGATGAACGAGGTCTGGCTACTTTCATCTCCCAGGTTTATCTCTGGATGTTTTCCGGTCTCTTACTCACGGCAGGAGTTGCTTTCACAATTTTGCAAAGTCCTACGCTGTTTGAAGCCCTCAGGCCATTCTTCTGGCCGCTCGTAATCGGCGAATTCGTCGTAGTACTGGCCCTCGTCGCGAGGGTACATGCGATGTCTACCATGGCTGCCACCTCCTTGTTCTTCCTATACGCCGCCGTAAACGGGATCACTCTGAGTTTTCTACTGGCTATGTATACGGCCACATCAGCCGCCACGGTTTTTATGGTCGCTGCGGGAACCTTCGGGATTATGGCTTTCTATGGTCTCACTACCAAAAAGGATCTGACCAAATGGTCCTCATTGTTGTTCATGGGAGTCGTTGGAATTCTGCTAGCCATGTTCATGAACATTATTTTCATTCAAAGCGGCCCCATGAGCCTGATCATCTCCTGTGTCGCTGTGTTCATTTTTGTAGGCTTGATCGCCTATGATAACCAGATGATCAAAGCCACATACGTATCCGGAATGGAATCCACAGGAGAAGGCGCAAAATACGCGATACTGGCCGCATTCCATCTATACCTGGACTTCATCGTACTCTACACGCATCTACTCAATCTAATGGGTGATCGTGACTAGGGGTTGATGCAAGAACCGATGTTCACGGCACCAGGAGTACGGGGATTTCCGTACTCTCTAGGATTTGTCGGGCTACGCTTCCGATAAAGAGTGTTTTCATCACACCGGAACTTGAGGTCCCCAGTGCCATGACGTCGCAAGAAGTGGTATGCGCGTGTTCCAGAAGGCACTCTGAGGCCTCCCCTTTTATGATTCTTCCCGCCCACTTCACTTCGTGACTTTTCAAGAAAGCCTCTGCCTCTCCATAGCATTCCTCAGCGTCTTCAATATGACCGTCATCGCAAACCACAACCTCAATCTCCAGGTTATATTCCTTGACCGATTGGGCTGCGAACCGAAGGGCACTGGAGGCCTTTCCGCTTCCGTCATAAGCTACAAGAATTCTACGAATGTAAAACCTGGAACATGCTTCGGGAACAATGAGCATGGGCTGATGAATAGCTCGTAGCATCTCCGCGAAGGTAGAGCCTAAAATGATCTCACTAATGGCACTATTCTCCCCCTTAGTGCCCAGAACCAGAATATCGTGTTTACGGGCTTCTTTAGCAAGCTCCTGGCTCACGATCCCTTCCTGTAGAAAACACTCACCAGTCAGATCATACTCTTCGAGACTATGATCGAAATCTTCACGAATCGTTTCAGCAACCCGCTCAAGTCTCTCGCGGACCAGGGACTGTAAATCTGGAACTGAAGCCAGTCCCGCTGAGTAGAGAAGGTCCTCTACAAAGGGGCTATAGAGTTTTCGTAAGTCCAAAACATGCAGACCCGTGACCCGGGCTCCAAAGTAGGATCCCAACTCAAGGGCATACTTTTGAACTATCTCGCGATTTTCTCCAGAATCAAGTCCAACCAGTAAGCTTTTGATCATTTCAAAAGGATACACCCTTCAAGGATAAATTGTGTAGTCCTAAGGTCTGGTTGAACTGAGAAGTGGCAAGGGGTAATATGAAGGCTCTAGCAATCTTTCCCTGGGAAAATTCAAAAAGAACACGGTAGAAAGGAATTCCATGCAAATCTGGATGAAGATCATCATTGGAATGGTAGTCGGAATCATACTGGGCTACCTCTTCGGAGCAAATTCCCCTATAGCTTTCTTTAACGGAGCCAACGGAGAGACGTTCATAACCTTTCTGAACATCATTGGGGATGTATTTCTCAAACTGCTGAAAATGATTGTGGTACCGCTCATCTTTTTTTCGCTGTGCATTGGAATTGCTTCCATGGAGGACATCAAAGAGGTGGGTTCAGCCGGGATCAAGATCATGATCTATTTTATGTTCACCACTGCTGTGGCTATTTCCATCGGAGTTCTTCTTTCTCTTGCGATCAGCCCTGGTAGTGGAATCGATCCAAAATTACAAAAACAGCTCATTGAATCGAATGCGGGTAAATCTGAAAAATATCAAAAAAAGGCGGGCGTCAGTGCTGCTAAAGAGGGTGAAAAAAGGTCCGAAGGGGGGCTTATCTATGGATTAAAGAAAATGGTCAAAAGGCTCAAAGACAATATTCTTGATATGATCCCAAGCAATCCCATAGAAGCCATGGCTGAAACAAAAATCTTGCAAGTGATTGTTTTTGCCCTCTTTTTTGGCATCGGAATTACCAGTCTCTCAGGAGCTAATAAAGAGCGATTACTTGGTTTTTGTCACTCGATCAATGACGTTATGGTCTTTCTGGTGCAAATGGTCATGGCTATAGCACCCTATGGTGTTGCCACTTTAATGGCCAAGGCTGTTTCACAACTTGGCATCGATGTAATTCTAGCCCTTGGGGTGTACTGTTTCACCGTCATTTTGGGATTGTTAATGCACCTGGGTTTAGTCTATTTACCCGTTGCATGGTATTCAACGGGAAAGGGTCCGATTGAGTTCCTGGGCAATATTCGCGAGGCTGTTATCCTGGCCTTTTCCACCTCATCATCTTCAGCGACCTTGCCTGTGACTATGAAATGTGTAGAGCAAAACGTAGGCATACCTAACAAAACAACCTCATTTGTGCTTCCCCTGGGAGCCACTATAAACATGGATGGAACCGCCCTCTACCAGGGGGTCGCCGTTGTGTTCATTTCCCAGGTTTTTGGATATGACCTGGGCTTTGGGGATTTAATAAACATCGTCTTGATGGCTACACTGGCTTCAGTAGGTGCGGCTGGAGTCCCAGGTGCGGGAATGATTACGCTGGTAATGGTACTGGATTCGGTAAGTCCAGCACTTGTAGGCGGAGTTGCCATCGTTATGGGAGTGGATAGATTTCTCGATATGATGAGAACCGCTGTCAATGTGATCGGAGATAGTACTGCCACCGCCTTTATGCACAAGATTTCCGGTGGAAGCTCTCCAGAACCTAAACCTGTTTCCAGTCCGACTTAAGAACATAGAAACTAGTTTTCTTGTAAGACATTTTCGAGTTCCGATCTTCCCATTCTGTAACTTGTCTTGCGATGGGTATGAATCTACTGTGGCTTTTTATTCAGTTGGTTTATAATACCTGGAGAGCGAATGTCAGAATTTGGACTCTGTTTGGTTAGTCCAACCCAGTTTTTTGACGATGAGAAAAGTGGGATAATTTCTTTACTGAGGTGTTTCTACCTCACTATTACTGCGTATTCAATTTAAGCCTGCCGTTTTCATAGATAAGGATAAGTGTGACTTCAACGCGTATTAAGTCGGTTCAGACTCCTATGAGCAAGGATCAGGAGTACCTCTTCTTGCATAAGGAGAATGAACGTCTACGTGCCAAATACGAAAAGCTGCAAAAAGAATACCTGGCGGTCTCTGAAGCTTATGAGCGAAACATGGGCTATCAGAATAGTCTTCATCGCCTCATCAAAGTCTTTCAGGAGCTGGGAAACTTCAACATACTCGAAGAACTTCTCTTTTACATTATTCAATCTGTTACCAAAATTCTTGACGCCGATCGAAGTACCCTCTTCTTGATGGATCATGACAACGAGGAGCTCTTTTCAACCATTGCCGAAGGTATGGAAGGAAAAGAGATACGCATCCCTGTCGGCAGAGGTATCGCGGGTGCTGTGGCACGAACTCGTGAAACAATCTTGATTCCGGATGCGTACGACGATGAACGATTTAATCCGGATGTAGATAAGAAGACCGGGTATCGCACTCGCAATATTCTCTGTATGGCCATGTGTAATATTGAGAATAAAGTGATTGGAGTAATCCAGGTTTTAAATAAGAATCATGGTGATTTCAGCCCAGACGATATAACCCTGCTAACCGGGTTTTGTACCCATGCTGCGGTGAGTCTAGAGTCCACGATTCTCTACACTCAGATGGAACAGTTGGTGGCGAAGCGAACCCAGGATCTACAGGAAGCCCTTCAATCGAACCGGGATATTCTTGAAAATACTCGAGATGGGATGCTTGTGGTGGATAAGATCGGGATCATTCAGCCCGGTTTCTCCGATAGCTGTAAAATTCTACTAAACAACCAGGAATTGGAAAACAAGTGCCTGCTGGAATTTCCCTTTGAAGCCGTACGTAAAGGTGACCGGGGTGTGGTGCAGCAACTTCCCTCCTGGCTCGAATATGGATGGGACAATCCTGATATGGAAAATTGGGAGGAACTCTCGTCTCAACTCCTGACAATCAACCATAAATACCTGGATATATCTTTTCAGAGAATCTATGGCTCCGAAGCAGTCAAGGGATTCATGGTGATCGTTTCCGATGCCACTGAGAAGTTCCAACTGGAAAAAGAGGTAGAAGAAAAGCGCAGAGAATCAGCGGAGACCCTGACTTCAATCATGTCCATGAGCCAGCATGGAAAAAGAGACTTCCACCTTTTTCTCGGAGTCCTGGAAAAACAATATGCCAGGGTACATGAGAGTTTATTTAGGAAAACTCCTGATCAAGACCACAGGGCTCCTGAAGTATTTCGAGCCTACCATACGCTCAAGGGCCTGACCCAAACTTACTCCATTGATTTCATGGGCAAGACTCTGCATGAAGAAGAGGATCAGTGGGTTGATTTTCTTGAGAACATGACCTTTCCCACTGGCAAAGCACTGGAAGAACGCCAGAAGGCCCTGGAGAGATTACAAGCCGACACAAAAAGGATGATGGAGATTTTCATCAAAATCTATGGAGACCCAAATCAGCAGGAACAAATTACGATCCCCATGCAGGAATATGGTTCCTTTCTCGAGGAATTCAAAGACCTTGAACGAGAGGACATCGAATACTGGCTCTCCCAATACCAGGAATATTCTTTTCCATGGTTATCCAAAGCCCTTCAGAGAGATGCTGAGGTAGCGGCACGCAAAGCCTCAAGAGCTTTCAAATGGAAAAGCCCTAAGCTGGTTGATTCCCTCCCCCGAAACCAGATTAATACCTTGCTTCCAATTTTTTCCCACCTTGTTAAAAACAGTATCGAACATGGATTGGAATCTGAGGAAGTGCGTACCGAGGCCGGTAAGGAACCCACCGGCACCCTATCTCTTAGCTATGACCTGACCGATAGCCATCACATTTTGGCCTTTGGAGATGATGGCAGGGGGATGGATCCTGAAGTGCTTAAGAAGAAGGCTATCACCAAGGGATTGCTTGAAGAAGGTCAGGAATATACAACTGATGAAATATACCAGGTCATTTTTCAGCCCGGTTTTTCCACCAAGGAGGAAGTCACCACTCAGTCCGGAAGAGGCGTTGGAATGGATGCCGTCAAGTTTCATGTGGAAGAATTGGGAGGCCAAATCAGGGTCACTTCCGAACCTGGAGCCGGTACTACTTTCTTTCTTGAACTGCCCGTTGAAAAGGCCAAAGATAAGGCGGAGGAAACTTCAGAAGGACCTCTAACAAAGATTCTCATCGTCGATGACAACCAGGTTATGGTCAAACTCATCACCGCTTTCTTAGATGATCCAGCCCGTTATAAACCCACTGGAACAAGCTCAGCTTTGGAAGCCCTGGAGCTGTTAGAAGAAACGGCCTTTGATATCGTTGTTACGGATATCAATATGCCGGAGATGTCTGGACTGGATCTCATCCCTAAAATCTATGACGTGCAGGATGCCTGCAAAATCATCATCATCACAGGATATCCCAATGAAGAACATCTCCACAGGATTATGGATCTTGGTGTTGAGGAATACCTGGTGAAACCCTTTCACCGTGATGAAATCGTAGGCGCGGTAGAAAACATTCGTGAGAAAACTTCCAGATGGTCACGGGCCATCAGCGGCTAATTTTAAGTTTAGTGGATAAGACTATCGTCGGGCGGAAGCTCGGCGGCCAATTCTTCCTCAACCTCTGACATAATTGGTAGAACCTCGACAATTGGACGTGAGCGATGTTCGAGGAAAACACACTCATGGAGCGGTTCGTAAAACTGGCTCATAACCGAACATTCCACCTGAATTCTCACATCGGGATAAACTGTATTTCGCACGGTGACTCGAATTTGGCTCTTGTCCACCAGGCTAGCCTGAAGTTTTTCATATTCCTGTACTAACGCTTTATCCCGTGTCAGTGCCTCTTCAAGCTCCTTACGCATCAAAAGAATTTTTTCCAAAATCTTCTTGGGAAGATCGTCTAGATCCTTACCTTTATAGGGCCTCAATCTTGTCATCAGGTCCACGATTCCCTTTTGTAGTCGTTTACGGGAAGACTCAACCCTTGCCATACCCAGTTTCACATCATAGTTATACCCGCCGGCAAAAACCTCGGTAGCGATTCCGAGTGAAGACCCCAGGAAGCTGGTTTCGATACCCAGCATCGCCCTCACCCTTCCACCCATGATTCCTTTACCCTCCTCTTGAATGCGGATCGTTCCATCACATTCCACGTCGGAATGGACAAGGGAGTTCTCAATAAGAAAGTCTCCCCGGCAGCGAACGATGGCATTATTACAAAACCGGGTCCGTAAATCCCCGCCGGTGTTAATCATTGCCTTTCTTCCATGAAGTCCACCCTGAACCCCTCCGACAATGGTCAGATCTCCTCCCGTCTGAATCGTGGCAATCTCAATTCGGCCATCGATGTACACACTTTCCTTGGAGGTGACTTTCATCCCGCTCCTTACATTCCCTTCGATCACGATATTCCCATGAAATTGAATATCACCGGTCTTGAGGGAAACATCGGTATCGATAAAGAGAACCGGCTTAATTCCTACTTTATTGCCCTTGACTAAAACCTGCCCTGGCTCTCTCGCCAGGAAGATCCCCGCCTGATCACCAGCGTAAAGATTCTCTCCCGCAACATACCTGGACTTTGAAAGCTTCTTAGCCTTCAACTTTTCACCGGTCACAGTAAATCCATCTACCCCGGGTACACGAGGGATAATTTCCAACACTTTTTCATCTTCTCTCAGAAATTCATGTGCCATTTCTCCCGTATCCAAAATCTTTTGCAATGCGGCCTGTTCCAAATCAATGGCCCGCTCCGCAGAGAAATATAGAACGGCACGCTCATCGCTACCTTCCGTAGGAAGTTCACCTCGTGCCACGACTTCATCCTCAACTGCCACCCCGGTCTCATTGACCTGGATCATCAATTCTTCCATGCGTTCAAATTCGATTCCGTAAACCACGTCATGTTTATAAACACAGTCCTCCAATTCATAGAAGGTCCAGGGTTTAGACTTACGCGGTCTGAGAGTCATACTCATCGTCATTAAGTCTCGAGAAACCGTGAGTTGTAAGGGCGCTCCCTTCTCGCCGACCTCTTCCAATTCCGCGGCTTCCTGCGCTCCTTCCTCAGCTCCTACTTCGATGACTATTTCTTCCTTCTCAGGACGGATGAGCTCTACACATCCCTCCTTAACCACGACCTCACCTTCAGCCGCGGCCAGGTAAAGATTGGATTGAGGATCAAATTTAAAGTCATCTGAGAAAATCAGGGCTGATTCCTGCCCATCTTTCCCGATGATATTTCGCCCCGTGACAGTGAGACCATAGGTAGGTCTTGTTTTGGCAAGCAGAGAAGCAACCGGCTCCCCTTCCTGAGCATAGTTATTCTCTAGTTCATGGCCAGGATCAAAACGAATGAATTTTTCATCAAGATCATTTTCCCAAAAATAGACACTCAGCATTTCATCGAGACCATCCCTTGGAAAATCTCCCCTTGCGATCACCTCTCCCCAGACCCAATAGTCTTCTTCGTTAATGCGCTGAACCATAGATTCGAGTCTCTCATAGTAGATACCGTGAATAATCCCGGAATCGTAGAGTGCCTCCTCAATTTCATCCATCGTAAAATTACCGTTCTCTTTGGGAGCGCACAGCATGATCGCGGCCATAAGATCATCAGCTACTTCAAACTTTAGACTCCCTGGATCCAGGGATTTTTCATTCAACTCATTTTGGGTAGATTTACTTTCGCTCTCCTCCTGAGAAATAACCGAGAGCATTTGGTCTTTTCCAAGCACCAAAAGACCCGATCTGGTCGCACAATAGGCATGCTTGCGCCGATCTAAGACACAGCCGTCACCAACCTTCAGAGGCAATTTGCTCCCTTCTGTTCCTACGACTTTCTTTCCCGCTACATTCAGACCCTCCCGCGGAGGAATTCCTGGGACCAAGACCGCGATTTCAGCATCTTCCTCGACTTCAGTTCCCGCATTTGGGTCAATGGATATGCGAAATTCCACCTCCGCATCAGTCCCGTCAAGCTCATCATCTCCACGAGCTATGATCTCCGATTTAAAGGTTTCCCCATTTTCGTTGACTCTATTTAGAAGTTCCTCAATCCGATCATAATCTATCCCATAGATGATTCGGGCAGCATACATTCGCTCTTCTGCCTCATCCATTTCAAACGGCTTCGCAGCTCGAGGAGAGCAGCTCAAATAGGCTAGTCGGCGATCGGGACTTACCGTGAAGTGAAGTTGGGGTTCCGCATCAGCGGAGGGTACGATTGAGACTAAATTGTCTTTACTAATGTGGACCGCTCCGGTAGCAAGAGCGACAAGGGTCTTAGTCTTTTCATTGAACACCGTATGGGGTCCAGGATGGTAGGGTGATCTTCGGCCTTGCTCCGCGATGAGTTCAATTCCCATCACGTTCATCCCGTTTTGAGCGGGCTTACCTGGTATTAACTGAAACAGGACATCCTTTTCTTCAACCTGGGTTCCAGCCCCCCCCAGCTCAAGGGTAGAGACAAGTTTCAACTTTTTTGGCTCAATGCAATCATCAGTGCCGGGGACAGGCGCAACTCCAGAAGCAATGGATTCCCCTAAAATTGGCTCCCTTTCAACATTGACCTTTAGGAGGAGTTCTTCAAGGAGCTTATAGTCTGCTCCGAACAGGATATTTGCCTTAAACATCGCCTCCTCAAATTCTTGAAGAGTGAAGTCTTCCTTACGGGGATAACACCCCATTTTACAACCCATTTGATCACCTGAAATATCAAATCTCAGGTAGGGTTGAGAATCGGGTTTTTCCACCGGATACAATCGATCGCTCGGCTCAGAATTGAAATTAGAGGAGTCGCTCATTCCCCATTAATTTTTAAAAGATTCCCACCTAAAGAAGAAGAATATCTATTATACAGTATAAAAAGTAGGTGTCCTAATTTTAGGTTCATGCTTCAATACTTCATTGCTTGGAGAGATTCAAACACAACCCACGCTCAGATCCTACTTTTGGGTTCATTTTTCATCACTCTAATGACGATGTAGGATGAAACTAAATTCTCGTAGAATGGATTAATTAGGACATAAAGAACACTGTATTCAGTTCCCTTCGCTTCTCATTGTTGAATTTCGCTGGAATTTCAGGCTAATATAGTCTCGCTTAATACTAAGGAGGGAGCCCCTTTTCTTTCACGAAAGAAAGTCGGTCCACTAAATGGAAGAACTACTCGCAGAACTTGCTAATGATCCTCAGTATAATGGGGTGAGAGATGATTCTGTCCCCAATAAAGTCCTGATTGCAGACGATGCCAGCTTCATTCGAAGAAGCATTTCGCGCATCTTGACCTCAGTGGGCTATGAAATCGCCGGAGAGGCTGTCAATGGACAGGAAGCAATCGATAAGTATTTTGAACTCAAGCCAAATATCGTAACCATGGACATTACGATGCCTATAATGGGTGGAATTGAAGCATTGCAGGAAATAGTCAAAAAAGACCGCTCCGCCAAGATTGTGATGGTCTCCGCAATCGGATACCAAAACATGGTGAAGGAAGCAATTTTAAAGGGCGCCAAGAATTTCGTAGTCAAACCCATCAAACCAGATAATGTGAAGACTTTTCTCAAGATCATCAAAACCGTGGCAGGGAAATAATAATTCAGAATGGCAGTGGATAGCCGCTACAGCAGCCCGTTTTTCTCTTGTTCTTACGATATCCTTGTCGATATCGTGGGAGGAGAGATCATCCTGGGAGAAACCGTTCTTCATGAGGAATCAGAGTTTTCCAGCCTCGGATTCGCCATTGTCATCGGCCTGACTGGAGTCTGCCAGGGTCGATTTATTCTAGACACAGCCCCACAAACTGCTCTGCGAATTGCCGAAATCATGAATATGGATAAAGTTCCAGAGTTTAACGATCTTGTCAGAAGCACTTTCGGAGAATTGGCCAACATGATCACCGGTACAGCTACCACCTTAATGCAAAATGATGGACTAGATATGACTATCAGTCCTCCGACAATGTTCGAAGGTGATAAGATGCGTGTCTCGACCCCAAATTGGCTTCCTGTCATGATTTCACCGATCTCAACAGGACTGGGCGAAATTCGAGTGAACCTCGCACTGGGAATGGACTTAAAAACACCTTAGAGTAGCCAGGAACAATGGGAGACGAAAATGGAAGAAATACTCCGGGAATGCGCCGCTGACAATGCGCTTAATGGCTTGGATTCTGACGGTAAACAATATAAGGTCCTAATCGTCGATGACGCCATGTTTGTACGAAATACACTTAATAAGATTCTTATGAGTGTAGGATATGATGTCGTTGGAGAGGCCAAGAATGGGCAGGAGGCAGTGCAACTATACGCAAAGCTTCAGCCCGATGTGGTTACTCTCGACGTCACGATGCCCGTGATGAATGGGATTGACGCGGTGGAAAAAATCCGTGAAGGCGATCCTTCGGCCCGCATCGTGATGCTTTCTGCCATGGGCTACCAATGCATCGTACAAAAGGCTATCTTAAAGGGCGCCAAGAATTATGTAGTAAAGCCCATTAACGAAGGGAATGTGGTGGATTTTCTTCAGACAGTTAAGAAAGCGGCGTCAGTTTAGAGACCACCCTATTTAAGTGCCTTCCAGACCTTTCAAATAGCGTATGCTTCCAAATTACATTGGAAGCTCACAGATTCTTCCACTCTCTTGAGCAGCTCAAAATCCAATGTGCTTACGCCACCCAGGTCATGGGTATTCAGCCGGATCTCCAGTCGGTTATATACATTTTTCCAATCGGGGTGATGATCAAGCTTTTCTGCCCAAATTGCTACCTGGGCCATAACCGCGAATGCGCATACAAAGTTTTTGAAGACAAATCCCTTCTTAAGACATTTGGCCTCTGGATCATAAACCCAACCCTTAAACTCACCCAGTCTCTGTTCAATTTCCTGGTCATTTAATAATTTTCGATGCATTTTTTCTCCCTTCAAGGATTTTTTATAACAGTCCGTATAGATAATTCCTCAAGTTGGGAAGAATCTACAGAGGTTGGTGAATCATCGAGTAAATACCTGCTGGATGAAGCATGGGGAAACGCAATCACATCGCGCATGTTCTCAAGCCCCAACAGAGTCATGACCAGCCGGGCAACTCCCAGTGCTATTCCACCATGGGGCGGGGCACCATGGCGCAGCGAATCAAGAAAAAAACCAAACCGCTGCCGAGTATCCTCAGGACTCATTCCAATCGCTTCAAAAACCTTTTTCTGAACCTGGGCACGATGAATTCGAATGGACCCTGAACCCAGTTCCACGCCATTAAGAACCAGATCATATAATCGTCCGTAAACCTTATCAAGCTCTCCGGTCTCAAGATACTTAAGATGTTCTTCTTTGGGCATGGTGAACATGTGATGCATGGCCTGCCATGTGCCCAGGTCCTGGTCGTATTCAAAAAGCGGAAAATCAGTGACCCATAGAAAACGACGCGAGTCCTTATCAATGAAATTTCCCTCATGGACTTCCAATGCTCGAGCCACTTCATTTCGAAGATGTCCCAAAGCATCAGAGACTGTGGTCTGATCTCCAGCGATAAAGAAGAGAAGATCTCCCGATTGAACCTTGCAGTGGTCCCACAAACCTTTCCGGAGGGACTCAGGAACCAGCTTAGTAGCCCCAGAGCTAAACCCATCATCGGTACACTTCAGATAGAATGCTCCATCTGCTCTATAGGTCTTTACGAATTCTGAAAAACCATCAATTTCCTTCCTGGAAAAGCAACTACCTCCAGGTACGGCAATTCCGGCTACGCGACCTTTCCCTTCGAGAGCCCCCGCAATAGCCGGGTGCGTGGTTCCTTTAAAAAATGGGTCCAGGTCAATCAGTTCCAGTGAAAATCTTAAGTCTGGTTTATCGGTTCCAAAACGACGGATCGCGTCGTCATAACACATTCTCTCAAAGGGTACCTGGATCTTCTGGCCCAATATTTCTTGGAATAGGGTTTCTAAGGTGGACTCAATGACGTTAAAGACATCTCCTTCTTCAACAAAACTCATCTCAAGGTCCATCTGGGTGTGAACCAGTTGACGGTCATTACGGGTATCTTCATCACGAAAACAACGAGCGAACTGGTAGTAGCGATCTAATCCCGCCACCTGAATGATTTGTTTATAAATTTGAGGTGACTGCGGAAGGGCGTAGAATTCGCCGGGAAAAGCCCGCGAGGGTACGAGGAAGTCTCTGGCCCCTTCAGGCATTGACTTCATCAACATGGGTGTTTCAACTTCAAGAAAATCCAGACTATTCAGACTGTTGCGGATAGAGTCCACAACCCTGTGACGGATGACCAGATTTTCCGTCATAAAACGACTACGCAGATCGAGGTGCCTGTGCTTGAGACGCAAATCCTCAGATGCCCCTTCCTTTCCATCAACTACGAAGGGAGGCACATCACTCTCATTTAAGATTTCCAACTCATTTACAAGCACTTCAAAGGAACCATTGCGGTCTTTGGTCCGGTCCGCCATAGGTCTAAATTCAAGTGTTCCCATTACCCTCAAACAGTCCTCGCGGGAGAGTCGGTGTTTTGATAGGAGATCGGCGCCTATTTTTAGCTGTACCGTACCATAGCGATCCCGAAGTACTACGAAGTTAATCTCCCCTACGGCTCTCACCCTTGCTACCCAGCCACACAGGGTGAGCCTCTCACCAACGAGTGATTCTTGGAGAGAACCTAGATTATGAGTACGCAGCATTCCTGGCTCCTTTGCTATTGATAAGGTTGTGGATCGCAGTCAGAACTAATCTTTTCGGGATAGGTCCCTGAACAGGTTCGTGAGTTTATCATCCGGTTTTTCCTTTTCCCGGTCTGATTCTTGAATTTTTCTAGCCTGTGAAGCGAGTAGATCCTCTGGATTTTCTATTTTTTCTTCTCTATCGAGTAAAGAATCCCGCACACTTTCTTCATAGAATTCTAAAAAGGTTTTGAGATCGTCTTCCCTGGTTGAATTTAAAATTCTGATGATCGGTTCATAACCTCGGCTCCCCCGTACAATTTGTGATTCCAAGAATTCCCTCAGATGAGAAGGAATGACCTTTCGAGCCATGAGCTAACCCCCTTTCCAGCCTATGTGAGCATCATAAGATCATTAAGCCTGGAACTCAAGAATACAACTGAAGTCGGAACGAAAGGATTCCAGCGAACTGAAGATTACGGACCGGTGGCAATCCTGTTGTGTTTTTAGTCCTGCGCAATCCATGCCTGAATTCCAGAATGGATCCATGTATACTAGAGAGGATACTTTTCTTCTGCCCCTACTGAGCCCATTTCTAATTCGAGAATCATGGATGCCACATTTCCAGTCCTACCCCTTCGAAACTTTGTGATGTTTCCGGGACTCATGACAACCCTTCAGACAACTGATCCGTATTTGATCTCATTACTTTCTGAAACTGATAGTTTTGACGGTCATTTTCTGGTGAGTTTAATGATCAAAGATGAAGAGTATTTTCACCAAACATGCTGCCTCTCCAAACTTGAGGAAGTAGATTTTTCCCAACCCGGAATGACCCAGGTTACCATTCGCGGTATGAGCAAATTCTTTGTTGACCAATGTCCTTCGACTGAACCTGTAATTTTTGGTGAGGGCAAGGAACTCAGAGACTATTACCGACAACGGGAAAATGCTGAAAAGGATGCTTTATCCTTAGGCAAACAACTCAAACGTTATATCTTTCTAGATCAGACAAAACCGGATGCCATGCTACAAGCAGTCTCCTTTATTACGGATCCAAACATCCTTACAAACTTCTGTTGCCACTACTTTATAGAAGATCCTTTTGAAAAGCAGAGTTTTCTAGAATCACTGAATGTAAATAAGAGACTAAGCCGGCTTAAGGAAGTCCTCGAGCGGATGATCCGCGAAAAAATGAGATCCCACTCTTCTTCAGGAGTAGAATTCTATTAAATGGGGCAAATTGACAGCGTCAATTTCGCGTGATATTCTTTGGCCCTATCGTGGGGCGTGTAGCTCAGTTGGTTAGAGCACTCGACTCATAATCGATAGGTCCAAGGTTCAAGTCCTTGTACGCCCATAAACTTAGCAGATGCTCCCATCGTCTAGTGGCCTAGGATGCCGCCCTTTCACGGCGGACACAGGGGTTCGAATCCCCTTGGGAGTATCTTCTTTCTTTTTATTCCCCATACAAAATCCTGATTTTTTGAAGAAGTCCTTGTCAATTGCGCATTGCTCGTTAAAATAGTCTTCTTGATTCACTTCCAATAAGAAGAGAGAAGGAGAAAAAATGAAACGACTGATCACCAGTGCAGCAGGCATTCTACTTATTGCCGCAGCTACAGCGACTTATTCCGAGCCTACTGAGGACTTGTGGGTGTCTGTGGGAACAGATTCCCTTCCCATCATAACCAGGGAACTTTCCAAGAGCGTGAGTGTTTTAGATTCTCAAGAAGGAGTGAGCCTGATCAAGGTCTCCCCAGGTGAAGTCGTAAAACTTTCCCATATCATGCATGAAAATTTCCATCGATGCGGTGGATTCATGGTTCATGACGATTATGAAGACGCTAACTTGACTATGGTTGGATTTCGCAAACGAAAATGGGTACGTAGGCACAAGTTTCAAGACTATGCCATCGACCAGAATGAAACGGTTCAATCACTCCTGGGTGAAGTGGACGATGCTAACATTCTTGACACTATTCTCTCTCTTTCTACCTTCCATAACCGATATTACAATGCCGATACAGGTGTGGAATCCATGCAATGGATCAAAGACAAGTGGCAGAGTTTAGCTGAAGGTAGGGAAGATGTTTCGGTCGAACTTAAGGAACATGACCGTTGGAAGCAGCCATCTGTGATTCTTACCATTACGGGTACTGAACACCCCGATGAAATCGTCGTAATCGGGGGTCATGGGGATTCTATCAATGGTATGTTTTTTGCCGGTGGCCGTCGAGCCCCCGGAGCGGACGATAACGCATCAGGGATTGCTTCAATCACCGAGGTCATCAGGGTTTTGCTCTCCTCGAACTATAAGCCTAAACGAACAATTCAGGCTATGGCTTATGCCGCTGAAGAAGTTGGACTCCGGGGTTCTTCTGAGATAGCAACAGAATACAAAGCCGCTGAAAAGCAGGTAGTTGGAGTTTTACAGTTGGATATGACCAATTATATGGGGTCTGAAAAGGATATTTATCTCTATGAAGACTTTACCAACGCCGCTCAGAATCAGTTTGTAGGTACCCTGGTCGATCAATATCTCCCAGATTTGACCCGTGGGGTGTCCAAATGTGGTTACGGATGTTCCGATCATGCCTCCTGGTCACGAAGAGGGTATCCAGCCTCCTTTCCCCATGAAGCTACGATGCGTGAAAGCAACAAGAAGATCCACTCTACAAGAGATACAATTGAGCAATCCCAGGGGCATGCTCAGCATGCCGCAAAGTTCTCTAAACTTGGCGTAGCCTACGTGATCGAAATGGCCAAGTAAGCTTGATTATGAGCACCAGGATTGAAACGGACAGCATGGGTGAGGTGGAGGTTTCCTCTGATCGCTATTGGGGAGCACAGACTCAGAGATCTCTGCAGAATTTTCGAATTGGGGAAATCCATTTCACCCGTCCGATGATCCGGGCCTTTGGGGTACTTAAATACGCAGCGGCTGAAGCCAACGTCGAGCTTGAGGTTCTCGAAAGGGAAAACGCAGAGCTCATGATGCAAGCCTCAAGGGAAATTATAGACGGGAAACTTGATGAGCATTTCCCGCTCGTAGTCTTTCAAACGGGCAGTGGTACACAGTTCAATATGAACTGTAATGAGGTTATTTCTAATCGGGCGATTGAACTTTCCGGCGGACAGAAGGGTTCAAAAAAACCCGTCCATCCTAACGATCACGTCAATAAAGGGCAGTCTTCCAATGATACCTTTCCCACGGCTATGCGAATTGCCGCGGTCTGTGAGCTTAGCGAAAAACTGATTCCAGCAGTTAGTGCCCTGCGAGATACACTGGATAAAAAGGCAAAGCAATTTTCTACCCTGGTTAAGACAGGTCGAACCCACCTTCAAGACGCCGTACCCCTGACCCTGGGTCAGGAAATATCAGGTTGGGTCTCGCAATTGGACCATGGACTGAGCAGGGTAAGAATGTCCCTGGAGCATTTGCGGGAACTTCCCATTGGAGGTACCGCGGTCGGCACCGGATTGAACGCCCATCCTCAGTTTGCTCCCAAGGTAATTGCCAAGGTTTCCCAACTGACAGGGCACGAGTTTGTGGGTTCTCCCGTAAAGTTTGAATCCATCTCCGCCCATGATGCCATTGCTTTCTCCTCTTCATCCCTTCGCACCCTGGCAGGATCGCTGATGAAAATCGGAAACGATATCCGCTGGTTAGGTTCTGGTCCTCGTTGTGGTATCGGCGAACTAATTCTTCCGGAAAATGAACCGGGCAGCTCTATTATGCCGGGCAAGGTCAATCCTACGCAGGTTGAGGCTCTCACCATGGTTGTCACCCAGGTTTATGGAAATGACACTACCGTGTCCTTCGCGGCAAGCCAGGGAAATTTTCAGCTCAATGCCTTCAAGCCGGTCATGATCCACAATCTGCTGGAGAGTTCCCGACTCTTGTCCGACGGTTGTGATAGTTTTCGAATCAATTGTGTTGAGGGGCTTCAGCCTAACCATGAAAAGATAACCCAGAATCTCCAGGCATCTCTCATGCTCGTCACAGCTCTCAATCCACACATAGGCTATGATAAGGCCGCCAAAGTTGCCAAGAAGGCTCACAAAGAAAATAAGACTCTAAAAGAAGCGGCCGTAGAACTAGGCTTCCTCACAGGAGAAGAATTTGATCAATGGGTAGATCCGGCGAAAATGACCGGTGATGCCTAAGAATCTCTCGGAAAATTACCTTTTACTGAGACCGGCTCCTAGTCTATTTTTGTGCGAATCAAAGAATAGAAATCCTGTGGGAAGACTTCCAGCAATTTTATGGGATTAGGGGCCGCTTTAATAACGACTTCATCCTCTTCCTTCAATTGAAAACCGACCTGTCCATCCACAGTTAAAACGACCCTTGATTTTACATAGGTATTTTCCTGAATACATTGGACTTTCAGCAGATCATCAGCTTTGAAAATCATGGGACGAGCATTGAACTTGTGAGTGCATATGGGCGACATCAGTAACAGCTCAAACTCCGGCATAACAATGGGTCCACCGTTGGAGAGGGAGTATCCGGTAGAACCCGTGGGTGTGCTGATAAGAATTCCGTCCCCAGGATATTCTTCTACTAATTCGTCATTCGCATAGAGCCGAAAATTTACAATCCTGGAAAGGGATACAACCTTTAAAACGGCATCATTTAATCCGTAGTAGGAGGTAATCCTTCGATCTCCACGCATGACACTTGCCTGAAGCATTAATCGCTTCTGTATGCGGAAATCTCCATCAAGAATCTTTTTAATTCCCTCTTCCATATTATGCTCTTCAAGCTGGGTTAGAAATCCGGTAGTTCCACGGTGTAGCCCCACCAAAACGGTATCGAATCGAGCACAGTGCCTGGAAGCTCTGAGAATTGAACCATCTCCCCCGATCACAATTAAAAATTCACAGGCTCTGGCCAGGCGATCGATCTTGAGGTAGTCAATTCCCTCTTCATCAATCAAAGATTCGGAATCCAGGGCAAACTCGATATCGTTATTCTTAAGCCAGCGTACCAACTGTACGCATAACTTTTTCGATTCGAGGTTCTTGGAATAAAAGACGATTCCAAACTTCATGGAGTTCGTGTGGTTCCTAATGCCTCTCTTTGCTTTTGAAATACTTCCTGGAGTCTGTAACTCCCGCCCTGCTTGAGGAAACGAACCTTTTCTTCAGCGGCTAAACGGTAGCTGGAAGTTCCCTCGGAAAGGATCTCAAAATACTCTAAAGACCTCTTGTGGTCTCCTCTTCGAAAATAATAATTGGCCAAAACAAATATGTTGGAATAATGATTTGGAAATCTCACAGCCATTTTTTTGCGCATTTCCAATGATTTATCGGTATCGCCTGCCCTTTGTGTCATGCGCACAAGAAAATCCAATTCATTGCGCGAAAGATCACCCACATCAGATTCCAACAGATTGATGGCGGAGGTGAGATCTCCTGAGGCCTCTAGTGCAATCGCTTTTTTGAAGGTTTCAAGGGAGGATTCCTGGTCCTTGACCGTTCCGTATACAGAACTGATCACCCCTTCATCCTTGATCTCTAACTTCCCCAATTCAGACACATCAACACTAGTTGTGGTCACCTTGCCTTCCATGAGAGAGTCTAGATCAAATTCGCTTGGATAAGTCCCCTTTCGCGCCTTGTAACGACGAATCAGGGAATCGAGAGTCCTGAGTTTTGAAAGAATCAAAAAGGATCCTCTTTTTGGTGCGGATACCGGAGTCACTGGCTTCGTTTCCGGCTGTGAGTCTTCCTTCACAGGCGCAGCGTCTTGCTGAGGCTCCTCACCTTCATCTTCCGCAACCCCCGCTCCCCCCAATCGCTTCATATCTTCCATCTTCTCGCGGAGCTCCGGTGATCCAGTGAGAAAATAGGCTTTATGATAGGCGACATATGCCTCTTTGTATTTTTCACCTAGCGCAAATGCTTCGCCTTCAAGAAAGTAACCCTCTGGATCTCTGGGGTTCAGACGCTGATGATACCTGAGCTTTCTAATGGCCGAGGTCAATTGCCCCCGTTCAATGTCCTGGTGAGCGGCTTCAAGGATAGACTGAGGGACGTAGGAACGAATCTTCTTCAGTCCCTCGCGGGTTCTTTCTCTTAGCTTGGAAGTATCCCCATAGGAGTCCCATGGGAGGAGAAGTAATATCAGGATATAAAAAGCCGGGTTAATCACCGGTCTATTGTATGCGAATATCAGCCAAGGAAGTTATCGATTCGACTTTTCAGCTCCCCTTTGGAGAGTGCGCCAACTACCTGTCCAATTTGCTCACCTTTACGCAATAGTATGAGATTGGGAATGGAACGAACTTTGAACCGCTGGGCCAGAGAGGGATTTTGGTCAACATTCACTTTCGCTATCTGTACAGCCCCATCATATTCAGAGGCTAATTCTTCGAGAACAGGTGTCAACATCTTACAGGGACCACACCATTCGGCCCAAAAATCTACCAATACAGGAACTTCAGCTCCTTCAATGGTGCTATCAAAATCTGCTTCATTTAAGTCTTGTATACCTTCGGCCATAGTCTCAGCCCTCCGCTTTCCAGGGTTTTATACGTCCCAATTCCAAACCCGCCAACCGAGCTACCCGTTCTACTACAAAATCAACCAAGTCTAAAATAGTCTGGGGACGATGATAAAAGCCCGGAGCAGCAGGAACAATCATACCGCCAAGGTCTGAAATCCTCAACATGTTTTCTAAATGGATAGAGCTGAACGGAGCCTCTCTTGGAACCAGGATCAAGGTTCTACGCTCCTTCAGACAGATATCACCTACACGTGTTAAAAGACTTCCCCCGACTCCATGCCTGATCTGTCCAAGAGTCTTCATGGAGCAAGGTAATATCACATAAGCATCAAAGGGATTAGATCCGCTAGCAATAGGAGAAAGAAAATCATTTTGGTCATGAACATTCACGTGAGGATACTGGGAAAGTAACTCCTCAAGATTGAGGTCAAGTTCTTCCAAAAAGACCACCGGGGCTGTACTTGAATATATCACGTGTAGTTCGCAGCGGTCCTGTAAAAGCTCCAAGAAGCGCTTTGCGTAAAGGGCACCCGAAGCCCCTGTGATTCCCAGGATTATTTTTTTCATATCAAAATCTCAGCTGTTACAGTGGCCAGAAATCCCATACTGATCAGCGTGTTTAGCTGAAAGAAAGCGAACCCCAGGCTCTGTGTAGTTCGTTTCCAGGCTAAAATATGCTCAAAAATCAAGACCAGGCCTATGATGGAAACTCCAGTAAAGTAAATAGGACCCAGGGATGCGAAAAATCCGGCACAAGCCCAGAGAATAGGGCTTAGCAGATGAAAACACCCGGCAAGTACGAGACTGGTTCGACTCCCAAAGCGTGCTGGAATAGAATACAACCCTTCTTTTCGATCAAACACTTCATCCTGAAGAGCATAAATAATATCGAATCCACTAACCCACAGGAGGACTCCCACACCCAGCAGTATGGGCACAAGATCAATAGAGTTTCTGATCGCGGCCCAGGCACCAATAGGAGCTAGAGAGAGAACCAGGCCCAGAATCAAATGGGCAAAGATCGTAACTCTTTTGGCCAGGGGATACAGGATTAAAAAGAGAAAGCATAGGGGTAAAAGGAGAAAAGTTGTCTCGTTTAATGCAAAACCGCAATAAATCAAACCTAGACTAAAAAGCAAAAGGTACGGAAGCAATCCCATAGGGCTTACTTCTCCTTTGGCCATTAGCCTGTGTTCTGTTCTCGGATTTCGGGCATCTAGTCCTCGATCCCATAATCGATTCAGGGACATTCCAAGGGATCGCCCACACAAAAAGGCCAGGAGAATTAAGAGAAGGGTCTCAACCTCCGGGATGCCATTCGCGGCGATGAGCATTGAAGACAGGGTAAAGGGTAAGCCAAAAAGCGCATGGCGCATCTTCACCAGTCTTAAAATCTGGATAGGTTTCGCAATCATAGAGGTTCTGTATCTTCTTCCGGTTCCCGCTTCCTTCTCTCAAAAAAGGACATAAAAAATATAGAGATTTCATACAGCCCAATGATGGGGATACCCACCATGATCTGAGTTACCACATCTGGTGGAGTGAGCAGAGCCGAAATGAAAAAGGAGCCCACGATGACATGTTTTCGAATTCTCCGCAAAGTATGAGATTCCAGGAGACCCACAAAAAACAAGAGTAAAAGAAGAACCGGCAATTCAAAGGTTCCGCCTAGTAAAAGAATCAAGGTTATACAGAAGGAAATATACTTTTCGATGGAGAGGGAAGATTGGACATCTGCGATTTGAAAGGATAGTAAAAACTCCAAACCAAGTGGAATCACCACAAAAAAAGCTAGAGCGGTGCCCACCAGAAATAAGGCACAAAGCACAGGCGTAACTTGATAGAGGAGCCTGACCTCCTTACGATTGAGTCCCGGGCTCACAAACCTCCAAACCTGGTATAGACTAAAGGGCATCGTCACTATAAATCCCCCAAGAATTCCAAGCTTAAGCCTGGTAAAAAAACCTTCTGTTGGAGAGATGACGATAAACTCAACCCCTTTAGGAGCTCGAGTCATAAATAAACTAAGCAGTTCTTCAGAAAAGAAAAAGCAACCGATCGAGCCCAGACCTAATCCGAGGAGAATATAAAATAGAGTATTGCGCAACTCTTCGAGGTGCTCAAAAAGCGACATTTCTTTCTCATTATCCTCAAGGGCCATGGCACTCCTCAGTTTTCTGCCCGTTTTCTAATGGTTTGGATTCTATAAAGGAGGGATTGCGCTAAGACTGTCCAGAATTTCCTGATTGGAACGTCCAGTTAGCTCCCGAAAGTAGAGGGGTTCGGCTGCAAAATGCCCGAATAGATTGTCCACCATATGGTTCTTCAGATGGTAGTCGAAGCGGCAGTGGAATTTTTCAGGCATGGAATCCCTCTTTAATCTCTCCACTGCAAGGTTTCCCAAAACAAAAAGGTCATCACATCCACGGCTGCGTAAACCCATGTGGGCATATAGAGCTGAATGAATCTTCATTTGCGGGGATTTTAAGATGATTTCATTCCATAAGGATACAAGCGAAAGGGAGTCCCTCTCATGCTTTTTAACCAGATCCCCATTAATCACAATAGGCTGCTCCGAAATGATGATTCCCCGCCCGGTATAAGTACCCTTGATTTCAAGTCCGTCACGAAAATACCAAATCCCCTCCAAAGCCAGGGGAACTTCATTAGTGCCCTCCAGTTTCAGCTTCACTTCGAAGGTCGCATTCGCCACCTCGACACCGTGATTTCTAAGTCGCTCCAAATTCTCTATATGCAAGCGATGCTTATATCTTCGCGGATACTCCAGTCTGGTATTGATAGTGTATTGCTCTGGCGGCACTTCTTCGGGTTCGATAGCACCATAACGGGAAGGATATATTTTTCTATAGCGCTTATAAATCAAACCCTCATAGTGGGTATACACAGACATATATGGGTCGTGCAGCCGATTATCATGGAATAAATAGCCCACTTCCGGCAGTTCTCGCCAGCTTCCCTTTTCCGCAAAATAATTAATGATGTCGTCAGCGGCAAAAAAAGGCATGTAAACCTCGAGTTTGCCATTGGTGCGCACCCTTCCCCAATTCCTGGGACTAAGGGACAGAATAATGTTATCCACCGTTTCAGAAATATCATCATCAGTTACGATTCTGGAAAGTTCCTGTATCAAGCTCAGAGAAGTATCTAGCGATTCGGAACGAAAGGTCTCGGTAAAGTTCTTGTTGAGCTCTTCTATAAGATCAAGGGTACGTTTTCTATCCTCACCAATCTCAAAGCCCAGAATATCCTTCACTTGTTGAGACAGACGATAGAGCAGCTTAACGATAACAGGTGGAAGTGTGAGGTTAGACAGGCGAAAAGCACCTCTTTTGAGCATCTCATCATTCTTGGAATGAATAAATAGCGTGTGATCGGGAGCAGGTGGAGTGATATCACTAACATTGAGGTATTTCACCGTGTCCATACAGTCAATTGTTTTCTGAAATTTGCCACAGGATGTAAACTTGATCCGGGCTCTAAATCCACCCAAAGGTTCAAGGTCCACGGTGCTCTTAGCATTACGCGGCTTCTGAAAAACCCTAAGATTCTCAGGGATTTTTTCCTGATAATCGATAAAGGTATAAAATTCATTCGCCTTTACATCGAGGACCTCAGTGAGGACAGCCCCATCCCCACCCTCTATGATTTCATCCTCATTGAGCCTCAATACCCTGCTAAAATCCTCAATACGGCGGATATCAATGAGATTCAGCAGCCTGTCATTGATCTCATACTGCTCTTCACCATCGCTGGTTTTTTCATGATAGATAAGTTCTCTCTGAAACTCCTTTTGGATCTTAAATAAAGCCTTTTCCATTGCCCCTTCAGCCAGGTATCGGGCCTTGAGCCTGGCATCCATTTTTCGGATAAAAGAGACCTGCTGCCCGGTCATGTAAAAGAAGGAAACACCAAAAATAAAGAGAACAGTCATGATTCCAAAGAGAACAAAAAGGCTGGAACCACGAGAACGATGCACCAGTAGGTGGGAAGAAAAGCGCATGGGGCTTATTATAACGCGAAAGAAGAGGGAAGAGGGAAGAGAGAAGAGAGAATCAAGGCTGAACCCGCCATCAGGGCGGAATTAGTCTCTCAAACTCGACTCCCGTACCTTTATCTCAGAGACCGGAGAATTCGTCGTCGAAACCATCTCCAAAATCGTTGCCGGCAAAAGGATCATCCATACCCTTGAACGGGTCTTCTTCCTTGGGCTTCTCAAACTTGGAATCAAAAGCAGGCGTACTTGGAATACCGCCGCCCTGATCAGCTACGAGTTCACCAAAATCTGAAGTGGCAATACTTTGCTTCACAATCTTAGGAGTGATGAGAACAACAATCTCTTTTGAATTTGGTCGAGTCTGCTCCTTGGTGAAGAAATGCTTCAAAAAGGGCAGATTTGAGAGAAATGGAATTTTGGTTACCGCGTGAGTTTCGCGCTCTTCAACAATTCCACCCACCAGAATTTCCTCTCCATCCTGAACCTGGAGAATAGTTTTTATTTCAGTTTTATCTACAGTCGGAAATCCTGTTCGTCCCAATTGAGCACTTGATTTCTCAAGAGTAATATCTAAAACAATGTATCCATCATTATTGATTTGTGGAGTGAGATTGATGATGGTACCTGCTTCCTTGCTCTGGGGCTGTTGGTCGGTTCCTCCTGAGAACGTCAACTCCTGCCCAATCGTCAGACTTGCCTTTTGCCCATTCATCGCAATGAGCCTCGGTGACGAGAGAATCCTGGAATCAGAGGTATCCACCAGGGCTGTAAATACGGCATTGAAGAAGAGATTACTCCGATAGAAATCACCAAAAGAGAAAGGAGCGGCCCCGGAACCGGAACTGGGAGAGGCATACTGATCCGCGTTATCGAGGTTTCTCATAAATTCTGTGACTTGAATTACATCCCCACTACCGTTCGTACCGCGAGAAGCCTGTGATCCTGCTCCCCAACTCCAATCAAAGCCTAATGTTCTTTCAAAGTTTGTGGAGACTTCCACAACCTTAATATCAATCATCACCTGTGGAACGGGCCGATCCAGCTTTTTGATGAGATCTTCCACTCTTTTAAACATGTCTTCCGTAGTAGAAATCACCAGGGCGTTAAGTCTTTGCTCCACCTGGACACTAAACTCACCAGCGGTGCTCTTTCCCAGCAAGGCTGTAAGTAGAGTCTGTACATCCGAGGCCTTGGCATAGCGAAGTGGAAAGGTTTTCGTCAAACCCTGGTCAAAATTCTGTGCGATGGTTTTCTTAGGTGCGATTACCAGGGTGTTCCCCACACGCCTCTTGGCAAGATCATTGGTCTTCAATACAAGATCAAGGGCAGTCTCCCATGGCACGTTTTTTAACTTCAAGGTAGTCGTACCACCAACTTTTGAATCCACAATCACATTAAGCTTTGTAGGACTGATGATGGCGGGAATCACCAGGTCCAGCGGAGCTCGCTCCAGCTTGAGTTGAATGAGTGGTCCTTCTCCCTCTTCACCTTCAGCGGAAAACACCAGGGTAGGAGAAAGTAATGTCAGAAATAATGCTGCGAATATAAGCCTCAAACGATCTTGCGTGAACATAGGGAATGCTCCTTTATACACTTCAAACTATCTTCGACAAAACAAGGGTAGGTTCTAACGCTTTTGTGAATGAAAGGTGATTCCTGAAGGTCAGGAATGTAGCTGCCAAAATTGGGGAATGGGTGGAAGGTAGGTCCCGCCAAAAGGTCGGAAAAACTCGATCCCGTGGTCAAGCCATGGGATGACGAGTTTTTTCTAACATCGGGGACAGGTTTCTAGAATGTCCAGACTGAGAGTGAAGTACGTAAGTTCCTAGAAAAGCACTTCTTGGCGCGTATTGGCTTTGATATGGAAAAAAGTGATTTTATCCTCATGGATACGAATGACTTTAAACTCACCCCTCACTTCATCTCCCTCCTCAAGGAGCAATTGCTTCCCCTTGTAGGAAATGATCGCAACATGAGCGCCTTCCTCTCCAGCAATACCAAGAAGACCAACCTGCAAGGGAGGAATAGCACGAGTAGGTTCACTAATAGGAGGCCTCTTAACCGCCTGAACTGAAACTACAGGCTTGGGCTTTTCCAGTTTCTTACGGAAAAAGTCCTGAAACGGTTTTACATCCGCTTCCGCAAAAGCATGAGAGGACAATGAAAAAGAAAGTACAAAAAGGAAAAAAGAAGCACGAATCATAAGAATACCCCCACAACTAAGTCTTAGAACAGAAACAAAAAGTGTCAAGGAAATCCAAGAGTTAGTTCTCCACCCAAATCAACACCGCCGCAAAAAAAAACCAAAAGAACCCGTGTATCGAGGATCTAAAACAAAAATTCACCCGTGTGTCGAGCACTGAAGATTTAGTGTGGGCTTGAAGTTTCAGCAGTGGTGCATGGGAGTGAATCGCGACGACGGGCGATGCGTCGCATCGTTCTAGGAGTGATCCGCTTTCAGGTGCCATTGATGGAGCTTCAAGGGCATACTAAATTTTTAGTGTTCGGCACACTAAAAATTAACTTCTTGTCGCTTTCCTGCACGGATATGGAGGAAGGTGATCTTTCCTTCATCGATTCTAAGGACTTTGAATTCATCCTTTTTCTCGTCGCCCTCCTCAATGAGCATCTGCTGACCTTTATAATTAACGATAGCCACGCGCGCTCCCTCTTCGCCGGAAATTCCCAAAATATCCACTTGTAGTGGAGGAATTACCTTCTTGGGTGCTTTGGCCGCTACCCTCGTCCTCGGTCTCTGTCGGGGGGGAGGAGCAGGTTTTTCAATTAGCTTGCGAAAAAAGTCATGGAAGGGTTTTACGTGTAGGACCTCAGCTTCAAGGCATCCAAACTGCAGACAAGCCGCCAGAATACTTATCATCGTGATCTTGCCCATAATTTTCTCCTTCTTACTTTAGTCTTTGATATTTGCTTCATTTGTCAAGAGAACGCGAACCTAAGCGTCTTCAAAACGGGCTATATGGGACTTGTCGATAATAATGATTCGACCACCGTTGAGATTAATTCTAAGTTTTGGAAACTCGGTGTTCTTATCAATATTCTTGATCTTGACATCCTTGCCCTGAAGATCCGTTAATTTTTTTGTCTTATCGATCTTATTTTCCAAATTTTTAATTTTAGCGCCTCTGCCGGTTCCTCCCCCAGACATATTCAATGCTGACTGCGTCAAGTTGAGCATCTGCAGGTTCTCTAAACGTCTAAAGAAATCGTAAAGTTCGAAATAAGTCCCTTCCAGTCCAAACTCCATCGGAATCTCTATGAACCTCTGACGCTGAGACTTTGGCTGAATGCGGATACTGCGAAGGGAAATTCCTGAATTTTTGGCTTCTCTTTCCACATCATTAATGAACTTACCTACATCGCGATTCTTTGTTTTTTCTTTTAGTAGAGTAACGATTTCAGCCTTCTTTTTGCGGATATCTTGCTGAAGTCTGGAAATATCTTCTTTGAGTCTTCTACCCTTGCGCTGCTTTGCTAATAGTTCGGCATGCTTACTATCAATCTGACGTTTCTCAGCTTGTAGAGGTTGGTGATATTGGAAGATCCAAAAGGCAATGGTGACGGCACTCACCACAATCATTCCGACAACATAACCTAAAAATCGTACAAGCATTTTTTGTTCCCGTCTAAATTTAAATATTTTTGTCGATCACAAAGGTCAAATCAAACTTGGCTACAGGTTTTTTATCCTGCACATCATTTGTAATCTGTGAAAGGGAAACCCCTCTAACAAAATCTGTTTCCCGCCTTAAGATATTGACCAGATCGGTTATTCCTTTAGTCGTTAGTGAAATACTCTTCCCAGTTGGATCTTTTTGTTTGGTCAGAGCCTCCATCGAAACTCCGTTGAGCTGCACCTGTCCATCTTCATCAATTCTTAACTGTGTAACCCAAACAGACTTAGACCTGGCAAGGAACTCTTCGAATCTATGGAGAATCTTTGTCCAGGATCCCATTCTCTTGGAAAGGATTCCCTGGTAGTCTGAGAGAGCCGCTTCCACACTATTGAGTTCCTGCTCCATTTGCTTCTTGCGTTTAAAATCGCCTGAGAGCTTACGTACCTGCATTTCCAGGCGGTCGATTCCCTTTTGCTCTCTATATGTCTCCTTCTCCTCTTCAACCCAGACGGTTCCATAATAAAGACCAGCTCCATTGAGGATTACCCACAGAGCCATAACAATACCTCCGACGGGTATAGGAATAGACTTTTTCTTCTTTTCGGATAGAAGATTAATCCGAATTTTACTCATTTTTGCTCTTCCTCGTCCCAGCCTCTAAGGGCAAGTCCAATGGCGACCGTGTACTCCTGCAGGTTTTCCTCGAATAACTCTTCAGCGTCCATATCTCTTAACAATCCATAGGAAGGGTCCGCAATTTCCACATCTACCCCAAGTTCATTATGAAGTAGTACATTAATATCTTTAAGTTTTGCAGTTCCGCCTGTGAGTACCACTCTATGAATTTGCTGCTCACGATGCTGAGCCTTGTAGTAGTCAAAAGATCTTCGTATTTCCCCGGCTATTTCTTCCACTGTGGTCTGAACCACGTCGGCAAACTCCTGATCCTCATCCCCTTCCATGGCCTGGTGAGACTTTTCAAGTTTGATTTCTTCCGCTTCTTCCATGGAAACCTTGTAGATACTCCGAATCACATCCGTGATACTGTTTCCCGATTCTTTGATGTTACGGGAAAATCGCAGAATGTTGCCCTTGAGTACATTAATGATGGTGGATCGAGCCCCAATGCACAGGATCGCAGTGACCTCATCTTCATTCATGGTTTCAACTTTGGGCTCTGCCGCGGCTTCATCGTCCCCTCCCTCAGATTCAGCGGCTTCTTCAAAAGAAGCCCCCCTACTAAGATACTCGTCTAAAGCATTGATCAGACAAAGAGCATCCACATCGAGTGCATCAATATTCTTCATCCCCACGGAGCGAAAGATACTCATCAAGCTCTCAACATGTTCTTTTTGAGCCACAGCTAGAAGACTCAAGATCCGTCCCATTCCCTCCTGTTCAACTCTGGCCAATTTGGAGAAATGAATATTTACGGTCTCCAAAGGATAAGGAACATATTGTTCCGCCTCTCCATCGATGGCATGTTTGAGCTCTTCATCTCCCATATCAGGCAGGGATAAAAAACGCAGAATCGTATTTTGAGAAGTAATGCAGCCAAAGACTTGATCCGTTTTCAGGTTATGTTCCTTTTTCAAATTCTTGATAGTCTGAACTACAGCGCTAGGATCCTGAAGAGTGCCATCCTGAAACACACCAGGTGGATAACGCTCGATGCCATGACCAACGATAGTGATACCCTGTTTGGTCTTACGCAACTGTATGAATTTCAGGGAGCTAGAACCAATATCAATGCCTAGCGAATACTTTGGGGGTCCAAGTCGAAACATAGCCCGCCTTTTCGGGTAACCGGGTTATCGGGTTTTCTTCACCCTTGTATCGTCACATATGGGGTGGGCATTAACAAATTTAACTATAGGGATGAGAATTTGTATGGACAAGAACAGGGATCAATCCATTAGTCATATAGTTTTTTTATGGCCACTCCTGAATAATAGTATTTCAGGATTTTCTCAAAGTTGAAACCCTTTAGTGCCAATCCTTTAGCTCCCCATTGACACAAACCTACTCCATGTCCGAATCCAGTTCCCTTAAAAACTACGGAACGGTACTTCTGCATTTGTCCATAAATGATAGAAAGAATGGCCATTTCCGCTTGATCAGATGCCTTTGAATTGGAAGCAAGGTTTACGTCTTCCGTGGCCACCATAGTGCTTCGAACTACATTCGCACCCATTAATTGTCTAAACTTTGTACCCGTCAATTTTATCGTTCCGGAGGAATGATGAATTTCCACCCCTGACAAACGCCCATCAGGTCTGGTTCTGGCTTTAATCCCTTCAATTACAGCAATCTTATGCCCTCGCACCCTTAATTGATTCTTGATCTTGGAATAGGGAAATTCCACTTTCCAACTATAATCCTTATAGACTTCACAATAGGGACAAGGCTTCGAGAGAAGGTAGGGAATTGATTTACCGTGCCAGTCCTTGGAATTGAGCGTGCTTCCTCCACACGAAGAATGGTAAAAAGCCGAGATTGGGGT
>Ga0257122_1000137_pt1 | contig 80231 bp, 126 predicted proteins | sample SI106_120metaG_FD_190146 | JGI IMG/M metagenome (GOLD analysis project Ga0257122, IMG submission 190146) | Marine microbial communities from Saanich Inlet, British Columbia, Canada - SI106_120 | ecosystem: Environmental > Aquatic > Marine > Inlet | place: Canada: British Columbia | collected... | reverse complement strand
CCGTGTCGCTCAACTGCGACGCAAGTTGCGGGTCGTTAAGGGTCGTAAAGGTATCCAAGGTGCAATTAATGCTTCTGAAAAGAAACAAATCAAGAAAGCAGTCGATTTCGACGCAGATGGCAAGTTGGTTACAAGCGACGAAGGTATCGCACGTCTCGGCAAAGCCTCCAGAGCACTACTTGGCGACAAGTCGGTTCTGAAAGATGTCAGAATGAAGGGTCGTGGCGGTAAGGGCACAGACGGAGCTAGCGAAGATGAGGTCGAGAAGATACTCAATCAGAACCCAGAAATGGCTGTCATTTGGGACGCTATGGGCATGAATGATTTGCCGGTTGTTGTAGACGATGACAACTTCGAAGCCCTAATTGATGCTGGCCATCCCGTCATAGGTCGAGGACACGGAAGCGCTTCCAATGCAACCGATTATCTTGATGACGAATTGCGTTTCCTCCCCGGAGGAGGCGGAGAAGCCTCAGGCAAGGGCGAATACTGGTCAACCGGTCAAGGCAGTTGGGGTAGTTGGCAAACCGTAGAAGGAGGCAACACGGTTGCTGTTCTTACACCCAATGTTCGCCGCATGGACGGAGACACCCTAGACGCCGAATTTACCGCTAATAGATCCGTTAGTCGGGCATTCGAGCTTGTACGAGCAACCTATCCCGGAGATGAATTGGAAAAAGCGGACATTGCCGAAGTCGTCTCCAGAATGGATGCTGAAATAGCAAAAATAACAGATCTTGCCGAAGGTGCCCCTATTTGGGAAACCGAAGTTGGTCAACTCTGGACACACTTGTTGGATTCGATCCGCACCAGCGGCAACCCCGACTCTTTGAATGCCATGTTGCTGCTTAACAAAATTAATAACACCAGCAACGGCAGAAACCTTATTGCCCCCATCTTGGGTTATGACACAATCCAGTCGGGTAGCGTAGAGTTGGTGATGAACCGCAGTGCCGTCATCACCCTAGGCAGAACCCTTGGTTCTTCAGGATTGAGTCAATTCTTCAAGCAAGCATCAGATGTACGCAGCGAAGGCAGAAGGGCTAGAGCATGATTACTCCAGAAAATCATAAGGAATATCACATAATGCTCTCAACGCTTCTGCGGTACCCCCCGTTCTCCACCGAAGACGACGAGAATGGCGACGAATTGAATTACATCGCTGGTAAAGAACTAATGGCCTACCACGACGAAGTTATCGCGCCAGCATCCGAGGGCGGAAAACTAGATTGGGAACTAGAAGGCGAACCCTTCGAAGAGTTCAGAGAAAAATGGAAAGAAGAACTTGAAGAGGCTGAACTCTACCAATCCAGACATGGCGACGATTTCGCTGCCGCCGCAAAAGCTGCCAGCGGCGATGAATAACGATGCCCGAGGCACGCACGGACTCCGAAACTGCCAAGAAAGCGCAGGCTCTAAGAGAGGCTGCTGAACTCGGCTGTACCGGTGCGCACCGTCATCCCGATGGAACATGGATGGCGTGCAGCACCATGGAAGAATACGAGCGCCTCACCAACGGCGAAAAAGAAAAAAGCGCTTTAGATGTCGTTGAAGAAACTCAGAAGATCCGTTCCCAAAAGGGTCGCAAACGCAAGAAGAAAACTAAGCGCCAATGGGACAAATTGAGAGAACGGGGTGTCACTGGAATTGACACTCTGTCTGGTGGCGGACTCGTATCCGGCAAGGGTATGACTTTTCGACCTGTAGACGGTGACACGGACGTTTTCGACAACATCAACCAAGCGCGTCGTAGAGCACGCCAATTGGGATGTATCGGTGTATCTAGACGTATATCCCGTAGCGGACGTAGGGTTTGGACCCCGTGCACCAACATGACGGACTATGCACGAGCCACTGGCAGTACAGCTCTTGGAAGGCGCTACCAGCAAAGACTGGAACGTCAACGAATACGAAACATTGTTCGTGACGAGCTATCTAAAATGAAACGACGTAAAAAGCGTCTATTCGAAGAAGTGTACGAAGTTAAAGGTATTGGTCGCCGTATCGGACGTACCGCACGGTTTGACCCAAAGGCTTGGGATGGCGACAACGACGGGATAGTTCAAGAGGGCACCCCATACGCACGCCCTGCCATCCCCGGGCTTAACACCAACCTCCCCGGGAAAAAAAGAGGTGTGCGTTCCGTTTGGGATGGGAAACCCGGCACGCTGAAACGTCCAGAACCTAAAGCAAAGCCAGAACCCGTAACCGACGAAGTCAGAATGGCGTCTCTTAGCAAGGAAATTGACAAGTTGCGAACGGAGAAACTCGACCCTCTCCTTCAACAACTCAAGAAAGCCCAAAAGGAAGGTAGTCACGCTGACGTTGCTCGCATTAGGGGCATGATGGCGCCACTTCAACAGGAAGAATCGCGTCTTCGTGAAGAACTCGGTACCGCCATGGGTAAAAGCAGATCGGCTCTATCGTTAGGAGCTTCTGCAAATGGTGGCATACGTTCTCGACGGCAAATCGATCATATGCTTCAGACCCCTGAGCAAAATATTGAAGATATGGGAGCTGACATAGATGAGTATTTCGCTTTCTTAGATGAACATAATCGAATTGATTTTCATAGATATTCCATTCATCGACCTAACGATAGGCGAATTCGGCAAGTAGGAGAACCGTCAACAGACGAATATGCGAGTGGAGACGAGTTCGCAGATTTACCCGAAATAGATCAAAACATTATCGAAGAGCATGACGAGCTTTGGAGTCAGGTCGAGTGGTGGGCAGACTTTATTGAAAATTCAGGGATTGAACGCAACGACTTAACAACTGAACTCAGGGAAAAAGAAGATGAGCTCGATAGCGCAACGGAAAGCGCTTCAAGGCCATATCACGCAGACACTAGAAATTTCTTAGCGGCTATCGACGGCGACGAAGATAGGGATACCTTTATTGAGCGTGAATACGGTCCCTTCGAAACCAACGAAGCAGATCTGCCATACGGTGGCAGTAGTGAACCTGAGTGGCGTGAAGATCAATGGGGAAGGGATACCTTCAACGAATACACCGGCTACTGGGATGATTTGATTCGGATACGAGAAGAAACTTCAGATATACAACGTGAAATAGACTTCATTCAGGATCAGATTAGTAAATACCACGGGAACGGCACTGAATCCGCCAGAGACAATTATCGCGAAGCCCTAGAAGCCAAGTTGGCTCAAAGGGCCAACGCAGACGCAATCAGGGGCGAGCTCGCTGAAGGGCGAATTGCCCTCGACCCCGGTCAGGGTCTGCGTTCGCGTAGAGATCGTTTAAGCCCTAGTGAAAAAGAGTGGCTTAAGATACTTCAAGATAATCCCGGTCTTTGGGCTGAAGCCCCAGCAAGTGTGCGAGCGGTTGCTTCAGACAAGATGAAACGTGAAGCACTCCAGATACGCAATGATTTTTCAGGTGGGATGCGAAGCGGACGCTTTGGTAGCGGCGGAAAAGCAATGGGCCAACGAATACTTGCCAAGGTCAAGCCAGAACACAGAGACAAGGAAGATAGAACCCTTTACTTCATTGGTGGTACAACGGGTTCCGGTAAGTCCACTTTGATTAGCAATGGCTCCATAAGTGTTCCAAACGACACTGAAGCTGCCCACATAGATCCGGATTTCATCAAAACGGGCCTAGAGGGCTGGGACCCCAAAAACGCTATGGCATTCCACGGAGCATCCGTTACAGCGACTCGCGGCGTTCTGGATAGTGCCATCAACGCCAAGATGGATGCTGTAGTGCAGGGCACGGGGAAACGAGCCGAACACCTCCGTACTGCTAGATCGCGCGGTTATTCGACTGTTGGTCATTTTGTTCATGTCCCCGGCGATGTAGCAAATAAGAGGATCGCCCAACGAAAAGCAGCTGGTGGGCCTGATATCCCAACCGGTTTTGGTACCCAAATCGCTGGAGAACTAAGAGGCCATGTAAGTAGACAAATAACAGAAGGCCTATATGACGAGTTCTTCCTGTGGGAGAACACTGGAGATGCGCCAAGACTGATAGCGTTCAGAAATAGAGATGGGCATTTCGAAATCAATAGCAAAACTGAGTTCGATGCCTTCTTCGGTGACATCGGTGCAAAGTATGTAGAAAGGTATTGGAAAGATAACCAATGAAAATTGCTTCACTGATTTGCGCTTCGTCATTCGCGATAGCCATCTATTGGTATTACTGGTTTAAAAAATAAACCAGAAAAAAACACCTGAATATTTGACAGTCTTCCCCTACTGGTACCACTATCACTAGTATGCTATTACTTGTACCGGCTCGGGTGCTTACCTTGGGATCGGACGAACAACTAACAATTACGTCCAATAATTAATCCCGAGGAGGGAAATATGAGCGAGGACACCTCCCGTCTTTCCGAGTTGCAAACCGCAATGCGGACGAAGATGGATACAAACAAGGAGATCGCCGATTCTTTCGAAATCGAAGACGGCGTTGTCCAAGTCGATGCAGACCAAAAAGCTGCGTTCGACACAAACATGAAAGACATCAAAGAGATCAAAGGTCTCATTGATGGCATTCAGGAGATGGAAAAAGCTCGCGAGTGGGGTTCACAGCCCTCGACCGAGTCCGTCGCCGCAGAAGCTGCAGCCGAATGGGCAAACAGCAGCGAAGTCAAAGAGGCTGTTCAGCAGTACCGCACTGTCGGTGAGGCTTTTCTAGACTCTGCTGAGTTCAAAGCTCTTGCCAATGGCGCTGCTGGCGCGAACATGCCTGCTCCGTTCAGTGTCCCCGGAAGCCTTGCTTCCAAAGACCTTTACGGCCAGAAGGATGTTTACTCCGCTTTGCCCACGGGCACTCCGGGTTCTTTCGGCACCATCCAGCGTGACCCAATCGTCATGCCCCCACAGCGTACAAAGCGCGTTCGTGACTTGTTCCCGAGCCGCACAACCAACGCTGCTGTCATCGAGTACTTCCGGATGTCCGGCTTCACCAACAACGCTGCTGCAGTGTCTGAGCGCTCAGGTACGCCTGAGGCGTTCACCGCCAAGCCGCAGTCGACCTTGGCGTTCGTCGGCGAGCAAGCACCCGTGCGCACCCTTGCACACTGGGAAGCTGCTCACCGCAACGTGCTGGCAGACGAGCCGCAGCTCCGGTCGATCATCGACAACGAGCTTCTTTACGGCCTTCGCCTTCAGGAAGATGCACAGATCATCAGCGGTGCCGGTACCGGTGAAAACCTCACTGGTATCACCGCCACCACTGGTATCCAGACCTACAACTGGTCTGCAGGTGCATTCACTCCAGTACCCGACACCAAAGCGGACGCCATCCGGCGTGCGGCAACCTTGTCGTTCCTCGCATACTACGAGCCCACAGGCGTCGTGATGCACCCGAACGACTGGGAAGACGTTGAGCTCACCAAAGATTCCAACGGCCAGTACTTGGTCGCGGTTTCTGTGGCGCTCGGCGGCGAGCCTCGCGTGTGGCGACTCCCTGTCATTGAGACTCCGGCCATCGCTGAAGGCACTTGTGTCGTCGGCGCATTCGGTACCGGTGCACAGCTCTATGACCGTGAGCAGGCCAGCATTCGGATCAGTGAACAGCACTCGGACTTCTTCATTCGCAACGCCATCGTGGTGCTTGCGGAGCAGAGGCTCGCTCTTGCTGTGAAGCGCCCTGAAGCGTTTGTGAAGGTTACCTTCAACAACGCTCCGACTTCCTAATCTGACTTAGGGAGAAGCTCTACTTAGCAAATGGCTAAGTAGCACACAGAAAAGCACAACAGAAAGCCCCCGGTCCACTACGGGCCGGGGGTTTTCTACTTCTATTGGGGCTTACAAGTAGTAATATTTAGCCGTGGCGAAGAATGCGAACGCAGACAATGACTACTGGGAAGAATACCGGCGTCTCGGTAAGGACTTCAGGGGTGACCCTGAAGACTTTGAAGATTTAGTTGTCGAAGAAGAGCATCCGCGAGCTATAAGAAAAAAGCGGGTCGAGAACACAAAGTTCACCCAGAATGATTAGGAGAGGCGCCTGTGGAATGTCAATGTGATCCCAATTGTGACTGCCGTACAGAATCTAAATACTTCTACGCAGCAAAAGTTTTACGAGTAGTCGACGGTGACACTATCGACGCCATGATCGATGTCGGTTTCGACATTCATCACAAAGCTCGTCTTCGCCTCCTCGGGATAAACACTCCCGAGACTCGTACCAAGGATTTGGTTGAAAAGGCTGCGGGTAAGGCTGCCACGGCTTACGCCATCGATTGGCTTGATGGTCTCGACACGATCTACATTCAAACTCACAAAGACAAGAGCGGCAAGTTCGGACGAATATTGGCCGACATCTATTGTGATGAGAATAAGAGCGCCTGCTTGAATGAGGATCTGGTCGACGGGGGTCATGCCACGGTTTATCATGGCGGTAAGCGCTGATCGTCATTTCAGAATCTTAAGCTAAAAGACGCCGCAAAGCGACCCCCTTGTGGTTCAATGTAGGCATGACGACGGAGCACCGCAAATCTCCCCGACGTTCCGTTGAGCGAATCGAGCGACTCGGTGGTTGGGGGAAAGTCAAATACCATCACCACTTAGAGTGTGGCCACATAGAGGTCCGTAACAGGGCGTCTACGGCACCCAAGATTGCTTGCGTTTGGTGTTTGAAGACAGCCGAGCGAGATGCTGAGTGGAAAAATCCGGGGGCCGCTGAAAAAAATTCCATCATAAGCATTGACTACGCCGCCGATCTAGGACAAGATGAGTTGGTCATCGAGCAGACTCGTGCAGCACTCGCCAGAGAGCTTTCGGTTCCGTCCGATGTCATCGACATAGTCGCCGTGGACGCTGGGGGAAATCTGGAAATCCAGTCTGCGTTGGTGTTTCTATCAGCTGACGACGTAAATCGGATTACTAGGCGGAAGGGATAGCGTGATTATAGAGAAACCGCCTCTTATGCCGCCCGACACGGGGGCCTGTACCGGGAAACCCACAGACTGGTGGTTTCCTCTCCGAAAGAAAGAAACACAGGGAGCAGCTCTAGCAGAAGCCAAAGAAAACGCAATTGTAGCAAAGTTGATCTGTCAGTCGTGTTCTAGTATTAGTGAGTGTTTGGAATATTCTCTTCATCATGAGCCCCTAGGAATATGGGGTGGCATGGATGAAACAGAACGTGCAATACTAAGACGCTCTAGAAACATTTACGCTGATCGTTCTGCACGAGTGTATTTACCGGGTGCCCGAAGTGGGCGTGGTGGAACACGATCTTCGAATCCAACAGGGTATAGCCCGGGCAGACCTAAGCAAAGATGAACTATAACCACACCGCTTCCTTCTTAGAACGTCTCGATGGTGTCACTACTTCCAGTAATGGATGGGAAGCCCGTTGTCCTTGTAGACAAGACGACAATAATCCATCGTTATCCATACACGAAAAAGATGACGGACAAATATTGGTCCACTGTCATCGATCTGCAGGAGCGTGTGGCGCTGCAGAAATAGTTGCGTCTATTGGTTTAACTCTGGCAGATTTACGACCAGACAGCAAGAATTCGTCAACAGATTTCGACCCGCCTAAGTACGAAAAGTCAACACCTAAAAAACTTACTTTTGTAAGTAAATATGAATACAAAGATGCCGACAATGTGCTTCTTTTCGAAAAAGTTCGTTTTGTTGAACCTGATGGTAAGAAAACGTTTCGTCAAAGACGACCTGACGGTTCTGGTGGATGGACCTACAAGCTGGGCAGCACGCCTAAGGTTCTTTACAATTTGCCTAAGGTGCTTAGACAGAAAGAGAACGGCGAGTCCATCTTCGTCGTGGAGGGCGAGAAGGACTGCGACACACTGACCGAACTGGGTGCCTGCGCTACAACGATGCCGGGTGGTGCGGGAAAGTGGTTAGAAATACATACTGAAGCTCTTGCTGGGGCAACGGTAGACATCATCGCCGACAACGATGAAATCGGAAGAAAGCACGCTCTTCATGTCTATGGGGAACTCAAAAAGGCGGGCTGTGATGTTGAGATTTTCAAATGTCCAGAAGCAAAAGACATCACTGACCATATCGAAGCTGGGGGTTCTACAACCGAACTCATAAAAGTTGAGTCAGACATACTCAAGTCTGAGTTTGAGGGGCAAGAATCACAGCCAGAGCTAGAAGAAACACCAGAAGAAGAGCTTCCCCCACCTTCACCGGAAGAACTGGCTCTCGAACAAATACGGCAACTTCTTGATGACCCCAACAAAACCCCAACACAAATACTTAATAAGGCACAACAACTAACCCAGACCCGTGAAGAAACGACTCTCAGAGATGAGGGTCGTTTGGTCGTATGGGACGAGTTCCTCCAAGAAACTGTCAACGACGATTATGACTGGTTGATTCCCGGCCTTCTAGAACGTAGAGAACGGGTAATGGTGGTAGCTGCAGAAGGTGTCGGCAAAACAATGCTCGCCCGACAAGTCGCCATTTGTTCTGGTTTGGGCGTAAACCCATTTACATTCCAGAAGATGCCCCAAATCCGAACACTGACAGTTGACTTAGAAAATCCCGAAAGAATCATCCGGCGCACATCCAGAAACATCGTTGGTGCGGCCAAGTCCATGGGCTTCGCTGACAAAATGCATGCACATTTATTCATTAAGCCAGACGGGCTTGATCTACTAAATGCTCATGACCGAATTCTGCTAGAGCAACACATAGAGGAAACCAAACCAGACATGCTGGTAATGGGACCGCTCTACAAAGCTTTCCTAGATCCGGGAACCCGAACTTCCGAAGCTGTGGCCGTCGAGGTAGCCCGATACTTAGACACGCTCCGCACTATCTATGGATGTGCCCTGTGGTTAGAACATCACGCCCCTTTAGGGAGCTCCATGACTAGCCGAGAGTTGCGTCCTTTCGGGTCAGCCGTTTGGTCTCGTTGGCCCGAATTCGGGCTTGCTTTACAACCAGATCCCACCCATATGGGAGAATATGTATATGAAGTTAATCACTTCAGAGGCGCACGCGACATAAGATATTGGCCGTTGCAAATGAAGCGCGGGAAAAAGTTTCCCTTTGAAGTAACACAGTTTATGGACGTAAGTTAATTATGGCAGCAGACGGAACAAGCAAAGCCCTGACTAGGGAGTTTCTGGCAGAACGCGACCTTCGCATGTTCAAAATGCGGCAGGGTGGCGTAACTTCCCAAGAAATAGGTCGTCGTTTTGGGGTATCCACTTCTGTAGTTTCAAAATCCATCGGTCGGCAGCTAGAACGCATGAACCGTGAAGCCCTTATGGCTTATCCAGAAGTTCTACGAATGGAATTGGAACGTCTTGATTCGCTACAAGCGGCAATTTGGCCCATGACCCAACATCGCAGGGTTTCTCTAGACGATGGCACGGAAATTCAAGTGGAGCCAGACATGAAGGCAATTCAGCAAGTTCTGTCGATTATGGACCGACGCTCGAAGCTCTTAGGTATGGAAAGTAATAATATTTCCATTCAAATGGACATGTCGACCAACCTTTCCGACCCCATTCGAGTGTCTATGGTTGGCGACAATGATGCTGCACCACTAGCCCAGTTCTCTCCCGAGCAAGAAGCCAAAGAATTGTTGCAATTGATGGCCAAAAGCGGTGTTTTGCCACAAGAAGAAGTAGACCAAATGTTGGGTTCCAAAGTATTAGATGTTCCTGAAGAAGACATCTTGGATTCCGCCGATGACGGCATCGTCGAAGCGGAGATTATAGAGCTTCCCCTACCAGCCCAGTCTGAAGACCTAGACTGATATACATGAGCGACTCAACGAATATCCCGATGTCTCAATACCTCCCCGCAGATGCCGAGGACGACGCCGAGGAACCTGAACAGACAGAAACTGTTGAGACCGACGAGCTCCAAGCTTTTCTCGACGAGATGGGGGGGATTGAGCTCGCTATGGAATCAGAACCAGAGCCAAAACCAGAACCAACAGTTCAATATGACCCACTTGCGGCTGCCGCTCAACTGTCCCAAAAAATCCACGACGACAATGAGATTGCTACTCAACAGGACAACGTCGAAGCGGCTATGGACAAACTGGCAGAAACCTTAGATCCCAAAATTTCTACAAAGATCAGTGACGACGACGGCCCGGCTGATAAGCAGATTCTTATTCGCTCCACGCAAAAAGATCATGAGCGCTGGAAAGTCGCAGCCGAGCGTGAAGGTAAGTCGTTATCTGGATTTGTTCGTGACATCGTCAATACTTCAGTTACGGAAATTTTAGACTGTTCTCACCCCATGGAATACCGAGAGAGCTATCCATGGTCCGAACGATGTCTTAAATGCGACACTCGCCTATGGAGCTCAAACGAAACCCACATCGAGAACCGACGGTGATTGAGCTCCGCCCTGCGGAAAAGTACGCATTCTGTCTTGAGTGCGATAGATTCAAGAGGCTCACCAAGCGTTGCAAAGAATGTGGTTGCTTTATGCCGTTAAAGGTTCGTGTTCCGGGTCTTCACTGTCCTATCGATAAATGGTGATCTGAATGCCTATCCTCAGCTGCGCTATTGACGATCAGATGATCGAAGAAGCCAAGCGACTGGCAGCGGAGGTTCCTCTTCTCCCCCATTCCATTCGGAAAGGCGAGGGAACGGTTTACGGGTTCCTCGGCGAGCTGGTGTTCTTACGCCTCGTCGGAGGTAACCATGAGAACACCTATGACTTCGACGTTGTCATGCGTAGCGGTATGCGTGTCGATGTGAAGACCAAGATGGTTACGTCCGCCCCACGCCCCCATTACGAATGCTCTATCGCCGCGTCTAACACTAAGCAGGACTGTGACGTGTACGCCTTCGTTCGGGTACACGAGGACATGACCCAAGGTTGGTACTGCGGAGCGATGTTCAAAGACTTGTTCTTTGCAGAAGCCCGCCCTGTCAAGAAGGGCGAGATAGATCACTCAAATGGCTGGGTGGCATCAGCCGATTGCTTCAATGTCAGGATCGCTGACCTGACGCATCAGGCGCCGTCTAGTTCGTTGTCTTATCGGTAAGTGGTAACTTTAATACATGGCTCACAAATACACTTGTGAATGGCTATACCACTTCACCTGTTCAGACTGTAAAAACTGGTGGTCATGGTCTTTGAGCCTGCCCGGACTTCAATATGTTCAAAAAAGCTGGCATTGTCCCCATTGTGGGAAGGTCAACGAGATACAAGATGCGGCGATTCGAGACCATTCGGAATCACCATTTGGTTCTGGGCCAGAAACGCCTGACGAAAACTAGTCGCACATCCCTTACTTGATGGGACAAGCTCCCCCTTCACAATCGTCTATTTCAACTTCGTGGTTGCCATTCGTTTGTGACAACGGAACTGAAAAGTCAATCTTAGAAAGCATCTTTATATATTCTGCCTCAGAAAACTCTTCATATGGGGGCATAGGGAAATTATGATCTGCATGTAACAAAAATGAAACAGACTTAATTGATTTTGTATAGTTATTCTTTAGCCACTCTTTTATCTCCGGAAGTTCGTCTTTCCGGTAATACACCGTGACAGACACACAGTTGTCCGCCCAGTCTGTTTGCATTCGCTTAACCCATTCCAGCTGATCCACAGCAGTCATATCGGCAGCCAAAATGGCACCCTCTGGAGATTGACATGGAAATTCCACCACATAGGAGGTGTGGTCCTCGCGCCCATCTAGCCCAACGTCGTATTGGACATTGTGCCCACGCTTGCGACACGCTTCAACTAAGGGGTCGGTAGAACGAAATCGAACACGGCGAATGTAATACTTAGCGAACCCGGGATGAATTCCCGGCGTAATCCCCGGCAAGAGAGACAATGTGCCCGAAGGTTGAATTGTTGTAATTCGTACCGACTCTGGCAGTCCCATTTTCTCTGACTCTCGCTTATCTAAATCATCCAAATATTCATACATCGTCGGCAACCAAGCCAGCTGCTTCTCAGATGATTGCAATACTCCCGTAATCGATTGTCCAAGCCGAGTATTTTTACTTACGATGTTTGTGGTTTTTTCATAAGGATATTCGAGTTGGGTAACGGCCTTCTGTGTCTTGTATAAGAGATACGAAATCTCACGGAACTCTTTCAGCGATTCAATATTCGGGAGAAAAATCGTCGCCAAATTGCAGCTCTCGCCGTCACCGAGCGCGATCTCAGCGCAGGGGTTAAACCCCTCCACGCTGTTATCTGTCTTTGCCTCTCCGAGCCTTCCAACCCGGCGAGCCAGTTTACGATTAACGAGTCCATATGGTTCCCCACTCCCGTCATACCCATTCCAGAATTCAGGCATGATTTCATCAAATGAATCGGCATAAATTGAATTATTACTGCTAGAGCGCCATGCCGGGATCTTTCCGGTTCCCCAGTTCTTAGCTCTCAGAAACAGCACGTCGTCCGGGTCCCCTATGGCGATCTGTGCAGATCGACGAGATGAACCAGAAACAACAATTCTTCCGATTATGTTACAAATATCTAAAACATCTACGCTACGAAGTTTCTTACCTGCGCGATTATCCATAACACCGCAGATGTCTTTTAATCCGTCGATAAGGGCTGCAGGGCCAGAAGCTGTTCCCCCAAAAGTTTTTAGTTTCGCTCCAAACTCCCTAACCAAAATGGTGGAATAGCTGAAGGATTTACCTGTGTCCAAGTAAGACTTCAACGTAGAGTGAAGCATCCGCGACCATCCCTGTCGCGAATCGGGCACGATAATGTCGGCATCGTTGGTCCGCTCGTGGGTGATTTCCACTCCCACTTTGACTTTGGGAAATTCGTGGATCTTTGCACGTTCAACTGAATAACCAACGCCACCACCCAACATGAGCATGTCGAACAGAAATTCAAAGTCCTCGATAGTTTCGATATTGACGTAGTAACAGTTATTCAAACTTGCACCGTTGAGCTTCTGAACCAGCGGCGTCCCTAGTTGCCACAGTGCGCGACCTGAGAAGGAGCAGCGCAGATTGAACATGTGGTCGAACAGACGTTCGGCCTCCTTCTGCGTGTAGTCAACTCCGATGTCAGCTGCGCCGTTAATGACCCGCTGTAACGTCTCTGGCCATATCTCGATTGTCCCATCGCCTTTTGATCGGCTGTACGTTCGTAGATAGACAACTTCACCCATCCCCCCAAAACCCCATGGGGGCGTCTCTAGGGCGTAACGGTCTACGAATTCTTGGGTTAGCAGGGTCATAATTAGTTCTCTCGGGCTTCTAAACTTGTTCAGCCTTCTGATTGTATCGAATCAGAAATTGCGGAAACTGTCAAATCAATCCTAAGTTTCTAGCCTCATCTATAGAGATGAGTTTCCCCTTAGCATATTTCAAAACTGTAATGGTAATGCCACCCGCTAGCTGACGTTCTTCGGTTATATCTTCTTCAACTAGATGCGTTTGTCCATCTCCATATCCAGAAATATGATCTGGAGAGGAATCGACACCTTCCGGCTTGCAGTTACCTGAAGGGTCACCGCAAACAGGACAGGCAATAGGGGCAGCACGAAGTACCTCAATGTTGTACTCGCCTATGCGTATCGCTTCCGACATGCGTTGCTCATAGGCACTGTCCGGGGGGTAACCAACCATCCCCCAACATTACATCAGGAAGTGGACTCCCACAGGTTGTCCAATCCCCTGACCATCCCCCCGTTGCGGAGAAACTCAACGGCGTATGACAGCCGGAAATGGAACTTGCCCGGTGTCCCCGGTGGGTACCGTTCCTCCAACAGAAGGACCGTGTACTCGAAGGGGTACCCGTCCCACTCGGCGTCGAACAGGTCATACCCGTCAGGGAGACCCGACGAAGAAGGCGGTGGGGCAGGAGTGCTTTGTTCGGGTGCGGGTCCGGGTTCGGGATCGGGCAGGGGAGCTTGGGTCGTCGTAGTAGTAGCTGGAGCAGCCGTCGTAGTCGTGGCCGGTGCGACTGTCGTAGTAGTCGTAGCTGGAGCCACCGTCGTTGTGGTCGCTGGAAGGTTCGAAACCCACACACCGTCTTCGTTGATCTCCATGACAGGTATGGAATACCCGTAGTCACCCATGCAGAGCGACTGCCAGACGGTAAAGGTTGGGGTCATCGGGTTCGCTGCGGCCCAGTAGGGATCGTTGAACCGGCGAATAACCATGTTGGCGTCCAGAATCCATTCGGGGATTAGACCCGAACTGAACATCAACGCTTCGATCTCTGGGTAGTTACCGTTGGCCCAATCGTCAATGGACAGAATCTGCCCGTCGGTCAGACCGCCAGCCCAGTTATCCCACGCCGGGATAGTCCCATCCTCTTGGACGTTTGTGCCCTTGCCTCCGTGGAGTTCTTCGTAGTAGCGGAAGACGATGCCGGGAGGGATCGTGCCGTCAGCTTCCATCGTGGTGATGTGTGCGGCCCACTCGTCGTAAGTCATGTGGATGAACCCGTACTCCGTGGAGCAGGGTGAGTAGATCGCGTCGTGAGTAGCGGTCGCAGGGGTCGCAAACATCAGTAAACCTGCGAGAACGCCTGCCGTCAAAAATGGCAACGTTATTTTTTTCATGTTGATTCCTATGAACGCGCCTTATTAGTCCTGCGGCCTTCTAACGCTTGCCGCAGTCGCGCTTCAACTAGTAGGTGGGCTGTCAGGATACCCCAAATTGCTTGAAGGGCAAACCCTCCCCAAGAGGTTTTGCTAAGCCTCCAGAAGCTCCTAGTAAGGGTTTCTACCCTCTGGGTCCTTATAGCCCATAAGTCCCAAAGGATCACCGTCGCACTAAGAAGGAGCCACCCCATCACCCCCGTCTTTCGTTGCCCCTTCTCCAAGTCGATAGGACCCAGATACCCCTTTACGAAATCGTTAGGGGTCACCCAAATTCCTGAACATTAAATCCATTTTCGGTCAACACACCCATAACCATGTCTATGTCTTGACCCATAATGTCCGGATCGGGGTATTCGGAAATACAGCGAGCGATTGTCGCTGGAATTTTCGCATTCGTAAGGACATCTCCAACGCCCCTCTCGAATCCTAAGGCGTCACCCCACACGACATGCCTGCCCAAAAGGTATTGATATGGCACGCTAACCAATGTCGCCATAGGTGTATTAAAATCATCCATCTCGACATGCGTAGCTGTTAGAACTTCTTCAATTTCCGCACTTTTATCAAGAAATGCCTTGAAGATGTCCTCCCCTTTATGTAGTTCTGGAGTTTTTGATTGAAACCCTTCTGCAACGAGTGTGATTGCATCACATTGCCAAAATTTACGCATCGCTTGTATTGCGTGTTCACATTTTTCTAAACGCGCAGCGGCAGGCTTCTTCATATCCGCCTTAGAACACTGAATTATTAATATCAATTCATCCTCACACCAACCAAAAAAGTTGAAGGGGAGATCCTCGCCCACTCCGAGCTCATCAACGAGATTTTCTTTGGCATGTTGGGCTGCAGTCATTGAAAGAGCCAGCTTGGAATAGGTATCCGGGTAGTTCTCCATTGTTATGTAGACTACACAAGGTACAGACTGACAAAGGACACCCTATTTATGGCTGAAAAGAAAAAACAACCCGCAGCTAAAAAGAAGGCTCCAGCCAAAAAGCCAGCGGCAAAAAAGGCAGCAGCCAAAAAGCCAGCGGCGAAAAAGGCAGCAGCCAGTAAGCCAGCGGCGAAAAAGGCAGCAGCCAGTAAGCCAGCGGCGAAAAAGCCTGCGGCCCAAAAGCCAGCAGCAAAATCTGGAACTCGCGCTACTACTCCACCACGGAATCCGGCAGCGAAAGAACGTGCTTCGGCACCCCCGGCAAAGAAAGCGGCGAAAAAGAAAGATCCGCTGCCTTACGCTCCGAAACCTCCTCCTGCTGCTGAGAAAATGGAATCACCAATTGTCGTGAAGAAACGAGGTTTCTTCTCCCGACTGTTTGGGCGCCGCCAATGAGCCTCTTAGTTCACGAGACATTTGAAGATGGTTGGCAGGATTCATGGAAGGGGAAGGTCCACAACGCTTATGTAAGTGGCGACTCTTTGCGGCTGATGTTCCGAACCGGCGACCACTACGGGTGCGCTCTCTACAAGGAAGTGCCACCCTGCCGCCATGTGAAGGTGTCCTACATGGTCAGGGCACTCAGCAACTGGAACTCCCACAGCACTGGCAAGACACTGGGGTTCGCTGATCTGCGCTACAAGGACGCCAGAGGCCGGTCCTACGGGCACGGAAACCGACAGCCTGATCCTGACGGCTTCTCATTCCGTACATGGTTCGGTAAGACTAAGGATGGCTACATGCCCATCGGCATGTATTTCTACCATCTTGGACAGGTCCCCAAGTGGGGTGATTCGGTCAAGGTCGGACAACTCAAGGTAGGCGGTAATCCCGTTCTCTTTGAATGTGAAGCCGATTTCGACGAGGGCTTCATTCGGGCTCGCGTCGATGGTGGCGACTGGGTTCGTCACAACCTTGTCGTTACCGACAAGACCGCTGTCACATGGGCGTGGTTAGATGCCTACTACGGTGGTCCAGCCGTGGCCCCTGAGAACATGGCGTGGGACATTTCCGATTACAAGTTGGAGAACCTCGGCCCTGATGTCGCCGACCCGGGCATCGACTGGGCGGGCCTCGCCAAGATGATCGCCGAAAAAGAAGAAGCTGCTAGGGAAACCGCAGAATCTGAAAATCCGGTGCCATTCATTAAAGCGTCTCCGAAACCGGTAGACACGATGGCAGAGATGACTCCGAGTTTGTCTGATCAACTCAGGAGAATCGCAGACCAGATTGACGCTCTAGACTCATAGGGTGGCCAGAGAAAAGTACGACGCCAGCCTGATTATCCCAGTTCTTGCGGACCCCAACCTCTGGATTGAATGGGTCGATATCAACGGCGAGGTTCATCACACTCCACGCTCACTCGCAGCCATCATTCCGCCAGACGCGAACATAGTAAAATGATTAGTCATGGGCTCATTAATCGCTTTCGTCATCGGCAGCTGTCTCGTGTTTCTTCTACTTACACTGGCCGACAACAAGGGTTGGCTTCCTAGTCGCAAGAACCGGTCTTAACCGTGTCTTACAAGCCATACACATACTCTGATTACATCCGTGAATTATATGACCACGGAATTTCAGTAGAATCAATTTGTTGGAACTTAAAGATAAAACCCGAAACAGTCGAAAAGTGGGTCGACAGCTCTGTGACTCGCCGCTAGGAGATAAAACATGTATTCAACTATTTCTGATGAAATTCAGACAGCCTGCTGGAATGCATGCCTTGAATTAGAGAAACTCACTTTAGGTGATGATGCACAAACCCAAATAGACATCATCAAGGAAGCAGTTAAAGAACCTTCCAATAGGGAATATCAGACTGCCGAAAATAGCCAGCACTGGCACGGCTAGTCTTCGAATACTCCTAGAAGATAGGGAATAGCTGAAATTGTATACCAATCTTCAGCAGTCATGCCAAATGTGTCGCTGAACGCGACCTCCCAAGCCGACCGGGTTGAACTACTCGGCTGGTTTATCGCTAACCACAGTTCGTTAACTTTCGCGTCCCCAAAGTCGTAAAACAATTTCTCGTTGACGAGCAGACCCATCGAATACTGGATCTCTCGTGTGCATTCATAGTTCTTCGTCACCGAATTGTGTTGGGTACGCTGCAAACGTTCCAATAGGTCATTTTCAGTCAACCTGTCAGAATTCGTAATCTGCCAGATTCGTAGACCGCGCAAGGTACCGGGCTCCGACCCAAATGGAATCGTGTACAACTCCGCGTGTCCCTCAATAAACCAGCAGGGCAACAGCGTCCACGGACACGGCATCGACCAGTTCTCCCACCCCATTACCGTTTCCCAATTCGGGTTTGAACACTTGTCGGTCATCCAACCGCTTACCTGATATTGGTACCAATGAGCGCTTTCATGATGGGCTATCAACGCGGCACTAAACGCACCAAAATGTTCAAAATCCGTCTTGCTTCCGGATACCACAATGACGTGCGGCATTCCAGTCTCGTCGGCATCCACCATCCCAACAGTTCCCCCTGACCGGACGGAACTTTTCCACCAATGTGGGGAGAACAAATCACGCGGTCCTCTGGTAGTGGTTGACTCCCACCAGTCTCGGTCCCCTGAATCCATCACCGTAAGGGGAAGTGCTACATCAAAATCGAACACCCCTGACCAAAACCCGATGGCCTCTTCGTACAAGCCCATTACGGCGTCTAAACGATCAGCGGGAAAATCGGGAGCTACCCGTAAATCAATTTCTTGACCCGGCCTGTGACGGTCAGTCGCAAGATCGCGGACATCCTCGTACACCTGTTCCCATACGGGCGGCGGAGGTTCACTCCAATAGGCGATGTGATCCGCCGCAGAGCATTGATTCATTAGTAGGGGTATTGCTAGTAGTAGTGATTTCATTAGTACTGGTTAGTACATGTAGATGCGCCAGTTTCCTAACCGGTTGCGGGTGTTGTCCATCAAATATCGCGCCATACGCAGGTTGCAATCGACATCAAGCAGCATTACCTCCAGATCCCATCCCTCACACACCTTGAATACGGCCCTGCGGTGAATCGAGTTGATCTGCACAAGGCCATAATCAATCGAACCGTCTGAATTCAACGTGTCGTTGACGACCGTCGGCCTACAGCGACTTTCCTTCCAAGCAACATACGACCAAACGTCGACAGGGACGAGGCCATAAGCAACGAACGTGTCCTCCCACTCGGGGCAACGCTTCTCGGGGTCCATCGGATAGTCGTACCCGCCATCTCCAACTATTTCATCCAAGCTGAAGGTCATATCAACAGGCTGCCATTGTCCTAGCCGGACAAGAGCCCTGATGTGTTCTCCACGAGTGATCGGGCCATAAATGCCGTCTACATCTACTTCTAAATAGTGTTGGAGAATCTTCACATCCTCGTCAAAGCGAAAAAATGTGTACTCGCTTTTGAGAATCTCCAAGATTGTCTCTTCGATAAAGGTCTCTACAAATTCAGGTGATAATTCGGTAACCGTTACTTCCTGATTGAATTCATCGTCATAGAACTCTGGAGTGTGGTTATCTGGGGGACATTCTGGATAGTTATTGATGTCTCCCCAATGGGGAGGCCACTCTGGAAGAGGGTGAGCCCATCCTTCTGGTATTTCACTCAACACCACACAATCCGGAGGTGGCTCCAACACCTCCACTGTCGGAAGGTTCGCAGTCGTCGTGGTGGTTGTAGTCGTGGTCGAGGTGGCCACCCAAGTGATCACCGGCTGAGCGGTCGTAGTGGTAGCGCCACTGACGCTCAACCCCGATACGGGCAGATCTTCTCGCGTGAGATTAAAAGGTTGGTCGGCAACACTCCTGCTGTCGGCCCATATTGTCAAACCGTAAAGGCTTAGAACTGAAACCGAAAAGATTGTCAAAGCTTTGACACGGCTGCGGATGTCGTATCGCACTTGGTCCTCCTACAAGTTTTCGGCTACCAAATACTCCTTGGACTTGGCCGTGAAGAACGCCTCAATGTCCTCAAGCTTGCAGGTAGCCGTAATAGTATCGTCATCTGTTGTTTCTGTAATGGTGAATCCCATGGATTCCAACAGCAAGTCTGCCCACTCCTCTGCGTCATTGTACTGTTCGTCCAGCTCGGCGTCGGTAAGACTCTCGTCATCGTCCGAAATGGCCAGCAGCATCACGGTGATGTGCTTCATAACCTTCAGTCGCAAGTCAGCATTTTTCGTAGGCATGGTTGACAATGCTAACCGAATCGGTGTTAGAGTGCAACCTACACAACGATGGGGGTTCTCCCCCAAACCCAAGAGAAGCGAGCTGAAATGAACAATTCGACATTCACCGGTTGCGGCAACGTAACCCAAGACCCGGAAATGAAATACACCGATTCGGGCATCTCCAAGCTCAAGTTCAGCATTGCCTGTAACCGCAGCTGGAAGAACGCCAAGACAGACGAATGGGAAGAGGACACCTCCTACTTCAACGTCATCGCATGGCGAAAGCTCGCCGACGATACCGCAGACGTTCTAGAGAAGGGTGTTGGCGTTATCGTCACCGGTCGCATGGAACAGCGCGTCTGGGAAAAAGATGATGGGACCAAACAAAACATCGTCGAAGTGGTGGCTGAGAACATCGCCATCCAGACTCGCAGCATCTCCGACTTCACTCGCAAGCGCGCTGGGGACAACGCAGAAGGTGGCTCCAAGAGAGCTACGGCTACGTCTCCGCGCAAACAAGTAGAAGAGGAACTGGTCAAAGACCCGTTCTAGGTCGCGCGTAGGTAACGCGGAAACCACAGCGCGAGGATTTAGGGACCTCTTCTGGCATTGCCCGGTACAGAGATGCATGGGCAACCCGGAGGGGGTCCCTATTTCTCTCTCAGACAGCCACACAGCCCTCCTAAGGCGTTCCCACCTTCTTACTAGCCCCTTGGAGGTATAAGCAACTATTACTAAGGCACGGGCGGTGTGGTGGAATAGGCATACACAGGAGACTTAAAATCTCCCGACTCTTGAGTCATGCGGGTTCGAATCCCGCCATCGCCACTTCGGGAGCGTAACTCAATTGGCAGAGTAGCGGACTTTTAATCCGACGGTTGCGGGTTCGATTCCCGCCGCTCCCACTCAGCCCCCATCGTCTAGTGGTCAGGACACCAGCCTTTCACGCTGGGAACACGGGTTCGATCCCCGTTGGGGGTACCAATCGGCGGTAGTTCAACTGGCAGAACGTCGGGCTTTGGACCCGAAGGTTGGAGGTTCGAGCCCTCCCCGCCGAGCTAGGCCCCCGTGGCGCAACGGATAGCGCAGCGGGCTTCTATCCCGAAGGTTGTAGGTTCGAATCCTGCCGGGGGCGCTATTTGATTTACTTGTCAGAAATTGTTGTTAAATCTTCAAGCCAAGAATCAAATTTTTCACGCATCGCAGCCAAACGGATACGACGCAGCACAATTCCCCAGTGAGGCAACCTTTCGGCAGTTTTAAAGAAATCATCCACCAAAGTTTTAGCTTCTGCGGCCAATTCGTCTAATGACGCATCGGCTTTAGGCGTCCTTGGTGTGACTTCCCATGACATATTTGGAGTGGACTCGGGAGGCATATCAGGTATACTAGTACGATGGCCACTTGGGACGGGGAACTGCAGGAAATTGAAGCCGTCATCGGCGCTTTACGCGACACCGTAAACGATGTTCGACGACGTTTGCAGATGCTGGAATCTAAAATTGTCACGCTTGAGCAGCAACAAGGGTTGATGCTCAAAGAGACCGCGAAGCGGCGACAAATCTAGTCGAAGAGCTCCTGCCAAGACGCAGGACCAACAATGCCATCCATCGTAAGGCTCTCATTCCTTTGGAACTGCTTTACGGCACGTTCAGTACCGCGTCCAAAGATCCCGTCTATACCTTTTCCGGTCATCGTGCGACTAGAAGTTTTGGCCGTGCTAATGCCCTGTTTCTCCAACAACATTTGAAGTAGCTTTACAGCTTCTCCGCGATCACCCTTGCGCAAAACTTGACGGCGGGCACGAGCAATAGCCTCAGCAAGTTCTTGGAGAGGATGCTTCGCTTTTGCCAATTCTTGATCTTTTACGCGAATCGCCTTTTCAGACTGCTCGCCCTTCAGCGCCGGAGCATCAAACCAATTCCACTGTCCGTTTAGAAAACGCCCATATGGTTGATGATGCCACCACTCGCCACTCACTGTAGGGTGTAAGCCATACTGCTTAGCAGTATTATTGACTTCCCAAGTGGATAAGCCTTTACCGGTAATGCGAAAATCGACAGCAAATCCGTAATTGTCAAATGCAGGCTGAGCCATATGCCAGCTACCCTGAAAGCCATTTCCAAAACGTCTTTGAGGATTGGCAGCTAAGTTTCCCTTGCCTGATTTATATTTATCGTATAACGCCTGCTGTGCAGCCATCGTTCTCACGCCCGACACGATAGCCACCCGGCCACGAATAATCGGATCGTCAAAAAACGCCCCCAAGCGTAATTTGAACCGAGGATGCAACTCATCGAGCCGCACCCAACGGGATGTCACTGGCAGGTCTATGTCCACTCGCTATCACCTTCAATCGTTAACGTAAATAAAGACTAGCAGCTTGGGTTTACAGGTGGGGGTAAAGCTGCTAACGTCACATCTATGGATGAAGTCAGCGCAGAAGCCATCATCAAAATCGAAGCCATGCAAGCCCGATTCACCGAACGAGCTCAAGCTGTAGCCAAATCCGGCATGCCCCCACTAGAGGGTCTCATGCGTCGCAAATGGATTCAGCAAAAGGAACTTGACTACCAAGATTTCCTCATCGTTGCCGACTGCGTCGTTGAAGTTGTCGAGGGCATCCTCAAACTCGATCTTCGACCGGCGATCTGTGATGCCACAATGCGGAACTCCCCCAACGGCATCATCGACAAAAGCCTAGAGAGAGAAACACACGTCGCCACAGACAACATCGCCAAAGCTCTCCCCACCGACGGAAACAAAATCACCCCCAAAATGCTCGACTCCAAAACAGACCTCCAAGACCTGATCGACGGAGCCGAGATGTTCAGAGTGGTCCGACTTGTCCGACCAATCGTTACCAAAAAAAAAATTAAAAGAAGAATCGGTCTAAGCGGATACAACCCCAACTTCGAATACGGAGGCGAAAGCGGATGAACCTCAAATCACTCTTCTTCGGCACCATCCTCGCCATCTCAGGCGGAATCATCTCCGGAGGGCTCGTCGGCGAATGGTGGGCCTTCGCAATCCTCATCCCCGCCGGAGCCTACGCAGGATGGACACTCGGAGAACGCAAACCGCGCAACCCCTAAAAACCCATGCAACAACAAAAGAAAACAAACCCCTCAAAAATTTTTAGGCACCCCACAACATGACCGGGGCTGAACAACCCACACCCCCCTCCCAAAAAGGCCCCACGGGACCCGGACAAAACACAATCTACGAAGCCCTAGAAATTTATATCAACGAACTCAGCCACCTATCCTTCAACGAAGAACCAGACGACTACCTAAAAACAAGCCTCGTCATAGAGAACCTCCTCGAAATCCTCCTAAACAGCCACAACTACGAAACACACGGCATCATCATCGACAGAGACGAACTCACCAAAGACGCCTACAAAAAAGGCATCAAGCTCTACAACAAAAAAAAGAACCAACTCCACCTGCAATGGACACTCACACTCATCACAACCATCGCACTCGCAACCATCCTCTACTCCGCACTCTCCTGAATTAAACCAGAGAAACATACACACCAAAATTCTGTATGCGTGCCCCCACAGCCCGAACGTGTGTTCGAAAAGTTTGCGGGACTATGAAGTGACGGTTCGGTAACTTCGTTCGGATTCGTTCAGGGTTGCCTCACGGTTTCGTTTGGGTTGCCTCACGGTTTCGTTTGGGTGTTGCTCGCCGGTTGAGCTTGCGAAGCGGGGCAGAAGACAACTCGGTTCTCGGCGTGTCGAGGGGGGGGATGGTATTCCTTGGCTTTTCCCAGCAAATCGTGTTGCGAGGTTGCTTGTTGTTGGCATAACCGCTAGGCTTATCCCCATGACAGGGCTAATCAGATTCACGGCGGCGGCTACAGCCATCGCAGCGTTCATGGTCTTTGCTATCTGGGGCCTCGGTTGGACGAACGAACGCCACTCCCGTTTCACTTGTGAGAGTGGGACCCATGTGGCTGAAGCGTTCGACACCATCTGGGAGATTGCACGCACCCGGTGTGAAGGCAACCTTGAGAACGCCGTGTACCACTTCGTCCAACTCAATGGTGGGACGGCGTCGATCCAGATTGGTCAGGAAATTCGCGTGCCCTCCACGGGTAATGCTGATGAGTAGAGAGCCGTGGAAGCACAAGGCAGCCTGCATCTCTGCTAACACCACCATCTTCTTCTCCAAACGTGGAGGCAGTAGAGGTCCAGCCTTGGAGTACTGCCATCATTGTGATGTGAGAGATTCCTGTCTCGCTGAGGCCCTCGTTCAACCTGACCTCCTTGGTATCTGGGGCGGCACTACTCGGAGGGAACGTAGGAACATCCGACATCAGGAGAAGCTTTCGCCCTCCATGTCTTTCGCTGATGTCCTCGCTGTCATCCGCAGCCTTGACTGATGTTGCCTCTCCTTGACACGACGTTGACATCCAACTAAGGTACGCACATGGCATACGACACCGCAGCCCGAAGCAAGGCACTGAAGTGTAAGAAGGACTGCACCTGTGATCGACACGCCGCACCCATGCGCAACCGATCGCTCTCCGCTAAAGAAGCCAACGCTCGGCTGAAAGAGAAGAACCTCGTCGCACTGGAGCCTTGGCATGGACGCACCACCCAACCTTGGAAGGTCAAGTGCTTGACCTGCGACACCAAAGGATCGCCCACTATCGGAAGTCTCTTCGCTACAGGCGGATGCAGGACATGTGGATACCAGCGTCTGGTAGCAGAACGCATCAAGAAGGCAGCAGTCGACGCAACGGCTTTGATGATCGACAATGGCTTCACCCCTCTAGAGGAGTACACAGGCAGCAAGGTTCCCATGAAATGCCGACACACCTGTGGGGCCACAGTCACGGTCAAGCCAGTCATGATCAAGCAGGCCATCAAGAAGGGTTGGACCATCACGCAATGTGAGTGCCAAAAGGGAACAGGCGCTAAGCCACGAATCTCTCAGGAAGCAGTGTTCGAAGAGATGAGGCAAGCAGGGCACGAACCTCTGGAGCCGTTCCTGTCCATCAAGTCACCTTGGCGAACCATCCATGTCGAATGCGGCGGCGAACGTCACTCCACCCTTGAACTAATCAGACGTGGAGGCTCAGGTTGCTACCCATGTTCACGAAAGTCAATCGACCCCAGCAGCCTCACGGGTGGTGCCAGCCCTAGATGGTCACACCCACACACCATCAGTCCAGAAGCAGCAGCAGACTACGTTCGTTCCAGAGGGTTCGAACCCATCGACGAATACAGCGGCTCTCAGAAGAAGTGGAAGATGAAGCACTCATGTGGCGCTGTCGTCACCCCCTCTCTCACGAACCTTAAAGGGGGCTCAGGTTGCAAAGCTTGCCACTCCTCGTTCAACTACATGGAGGAAGCCATCGTCTACCTCTTGAAGCACACGGGACATAACGCATTGAAGGTAGGCGTTGCAGGCGCAGAGTCCGCTGACCGCAGAATGGGTGACAACGTTCGCAATGGATTCGCCATCGTAAAGACTTGGGACATCACAACAGGTCAAGAGGCAGAGGACATCGAACAAGAAGTCATACGGCACTGGCGACAAGACCTGAACGCACCGCCCAATGTTGAGAAGGCGCACATGCGAGGTGGTCACACTGAGACGGCCAGCATGCGCAAGGTCGGCCTAGCCAACACCATCGACTACATCGACACACTCGCACCCAGAAGGGACACAATCTGACGGACTACGGGGAACACTTTCGCCCCTTATGGACCACCTGCGGATCTCTTGTCGCACCCAGCCACTGATGCCACTCGCCATGGCGTCGCCGCGCTAGCCAAAAGGCGGGACTGTGAGTGCCGTAGCTATCTCGGTCACCACTTGACGGAGCCGGGTTAGCACAACGAGTACAAGACATTCGTCAAAGTCAACTAAGAGTCCTCCATTTTCATGAGCCTGCGTTGCTCTCCGTCGAAAGAGGCTGGCAGGCTGGAGGACCGGCCTCGATTAAAGGTGGTCCGTCCGTCATTTCTCAAAGGAGCAGCACATGGACTGAACTCCAACATGTCTGCTCTTGGTGTGTCAAGAACCACCCCAGCGGTGACAAACCGTACAGGGGACGCTTCTATCGTCCGCATTTGTTGGAGGAGTACAACAAGAGGATGCAATCGCTCTTTGGAGAAGAACACATGTGGATCGTTCCCTCGTAAGCGGGACTACCGATGAGCTCTAGAAGCGCTCACGGGTGAAATCATGGAACCCTCCAGTTTCTGCCCTGTCACTGGGGGGTTCCGCCTTTCTGGTTGGATTCAACTGGTATTCGGTGTACGCTTGACCCATGAGCCACGACCTAGAACTACGCACCGATGGAACGGCCAAATTCGCCTATTCCAACCGAGAAATTCCATGGCATCGCCTAGGCAAACCCATGAGTGGACTTCAAACTGCTGAAGCAATGCTTGAAGCGGCAGAAGCCGATTACGACGTAATTCTCGCCAAAGTCGCCGCTGTTGATGACGACGGCAATTGGATTCTCAATCCGGATGGCAGCAAAATCATTGTTGAAGACTCACGAGCCACTCTGCGACAAAACAACGACGGAAGCTTTAACGGATTAGCGACCGTAGGGACCCGATACGTCGTTCAGCAGAACAGGGACTGCATTCAGTACGCATTAGACATCGTCGGCGCCTCAGCCGGAGATGCAGTCGTCGACACATGTGGAGTACTGCATGGAGGTCGCCAATTCTTCGCCTGCATCGACATGGGCGGATTGATCATCGACCCCACGGGTATCAACGACAGGTTGGAACGATACCTACTAGTACACACGGGTCATGACGGCAAGATCGCTATGACCTACGCCAACACGGCTATCCGAAGCGTGTGCAACAACACGGTCACCCTCGGCAAGAAAACTGCCAAGTCTGTCTTCACCGCTAAGCACACTCGCAATGCCAAGCTTGCTGTTGATCACGCCAAAGAAGTTCTCGGGATATCCACGGACTGGGCTGACGGTTTCAAGACCACAGCCAACGAGATGTTGGCCACACCAATGATTGCGGGTTCACGTCAATTTGACAGACTTCTAAATGTTGTACTTCCTCCCAAGGGCAACGAAACCAGCAGGCAACGGTCGAATCGTGAAGAAACCGGATCGGTTATTCGCCGTTTGTTCACTTCTTCCCGGAACGCAGGTGGCTACGGGTACAACGCATGGTCTGCCTACAACGCAGTAGTTGAGTACTTCGACCACACCCGTGACGCCGAACCCAAGGACCGTGCACTGGCCTCAATGACCCACAATTCATGGGTGTCGAGTAAGAAATCGGCTGCAGAAGAATACCTACTGTCTCTTTAGAGCATCCCCGCATGGCACAATAGGGGAGGCTGCGCTTGTCGAAAGGAAGGGACTGGTATGTCTGATGAAATCGAAGGCGGAGAATCGAGTTCGGATACCGGCGAAGTTAGCCGTCAGGAGCTAATTGAGTTCCTTGGCGACTTCATGTCGGGCACTATGCGTATCGAGCAGGTGTATCGCTCACACCTCTGCTCAACCCTTGTCCAACGGGTTCACTCAGAATTCGGACCCGAAGGACTCGCAGAGATGATGATCAAAATCGACGAAACTGGCGGGTGGATCTCTGACATCTTGCTAGAAGCCCCGGATCTGGAGAACGCCATGTTCGACAAGTTCGGCGTCTTTGACCCGCAAGTCACCCATAAAGCTCGTGACACCAAGGCCATGTACGAGATGAACAAGAAGATTTGGCGACTTCGGAAACGCTACGCCAAGCTGATTGTCGATGAGATCTTCGAAGAGAACAACGCTCCCCAACCTGTCGAACCCGAGACTGAGTAGTGTCCCACTTCTGGGGAAAACTTACTCGTCTGGTTCCAACGTTCACGGGTACCCCTGAAGAAGCAAAAGACAACACGCAATCGCACAGCTGGAGAACCGTTCGTCTCGCCGACCGATTCAACGAGGTCAACAACTCTGCCCTCAAAGTTACCGAGTGTTCGAAATGCGGAATCCTTGCTCGGCATCACGCTTCTAGCTACCCATGCGGGACTCCCCCGGAGGAGCTCACGTTAGAAGAGTTGCTACAGCAAAAAGAAAGCGGCCCCACCCCCAAGCCGTAGCCTGAGAGTGGAGCCGCTAACCCGTCCGTGACCCCTAGGTGGATGAGGGGGGAAGGGGTTCCTAGATGCCCCAGACAGAACGGTGCTGATCTTCGATGAACTTGGCTTGTACCTCATCGACACAGCGCATTCGAAAGATCTGCGAATCGGACGAGTCGCCGTCAGGACTGGCGAACCAGAGGTGTAGGTAGTTACCCACAACTTCGGTTCCGGTCAGTGTTCCCTTCATGCGGACTCTTGGCCTTGCTTCGGTTTCCATTTAAACCCCTTCCATGGGTTGATTTGCCTTACAACAAACAACCTAGTCGTTATTGCGACTACTGCCAACCTTTATGACGCTTTTTCTTTAGAACTTGCGGTATTTCTTTCTCAACCCGATTGACCGTGGCTTCACATCGAAATACTCGGTCTTCGTCGTCCCCTGTTTCGGATCGAGAGTCACCTTCCCAAACGGAGTGACCCACTCAGTCACCACCTCGTCATCGTCGAGCTCTTCAGCCCCGCTGTTCACTTGTTCGTTCCTATCTTGTTGACGGTAATCAACTCTTCGTAGTAAGCCTTGCGTCTAGCATCGGCTTCTTTCTTACGCAAGGCACGACGCTTCGCTTTAGCAGGACTCAACTTGGCCCTGTTCCTTACATGTTGTTGCGTCTTCTTACGTTTCTTTCGCATTCAACGAGACTAGCGCAGGAGATGGATGCGGAAGATCACCATTGACCAACCACTCAGGACGGATCTCTCTCCATCCAATCATCTCGCACTGCCATGCTCGGCGTTCACTCTTACCGATGAGGGTGATGATGTCACCATGCATCATCGAGCGAATGCCCAACTTCTCGGGTAGGTCGCCACGTTCGATGTTCTGAAGCTTCCTAAAGTAGTAGTCCTGCCATTCGGGCACGTTAGCGATAATGGCGACGTTCGCTATCTCTTCGTGAAAAACCTCAACCAACGAATAAGGACTGTGTTCGACGGGTGGGTTCAGAGGCGTCTTCGCCATCCAGCTTGGGTCTTTGCGATAGTAAATCGCTACCTCATCCACTGTCGCCCGCTGCCTTATCCAGTTTGGCCACACCCTCGTACACATAAAACGATCCACCAGAGAGAGCCACATGCGCCACAGGTGTCAGGTCACTCATCTGCTGCCTCCAGTCGGCCCATTAGAGCCTCCATCTCAACAGCCATCGGGGCTGTCGGTTGTATCTGTCGCACCCACCACAGAGCGGACACGATCAGTCGTCGGTCAGCAGTAGACAACGGCACCATCTCCGAGTCACTCACTGGTCGTCCTCCTTGGTTTGCAGCCGCAACCGCCGACACACAACACAGTGCGTCCACACGGCACTGACACCAAACTCCTCGGTCACTCTCGCCCGCCGCCATGTGTGGCACGGGTCGTGCGCGTGGCCGCTGCATTTGTCGCATTCCTCACCGTTGGGGTCACAAAACGATTCAGTCACTGAATCCTCAACGCCGTAGGTCATGTCCTCATCTGCCACGCCGTAACCCGTATCGATGGGTGGAGGTTTTCTTTCACTTGGCATCGTTACAGCAACCTTTCTTTCATTCTGATAAACCCTGCATACTCTGATAAACCTGAGTCTCAATCTCATCCAAGTTGGCCAACATGCGGCGCTGGAAGTCGAACTGCGGGTAATCCGTTGCGCCGCGCCTCTTTGATGTCCGGTTTGAACCGGCCAAAATCATCCATGAGTGTCGCCTCCATGCTGCCTCCCGCAGATGTTGGCTCCGAAACTCGCCAAGAATCTCCAACAGATCCTCCGCTTGGCGGCGGGACAACGTGACATCATTCTTGGGCGATCCTTCGACCTCATCGAATGAACGCCCAACTGGATCTGCGCTACCAGACGGACGGTCTTGGCAGCGGCATTCTTCGACTACATCGGATGGCCGCACAACGTCGTCCATTGCGTCGTCCCGCAACCCCGACAAGCACCTATCCCGCTCATGCACACCGTCGTCATCTGTTATTGGTTCCCACGACCAATCCAAGGTTTCCAACTCAAACGTCGGGAACGTGTACTTGCCGCAGCAACAAGGCGTCGACTGTCTATTACTGGTTTTTGCCATCGAACCCATGGGTTTCTCCGTTCATAAATGGGTCGCTGTTCACGATTTCAAGGCTTGGAGGATCGGGCCAATCGGCTCCAATCTTCTTCACCGGATACTCACGAGGTGTCGTCTTCATCGTCCATGCAAACTCACAACACGGATTCTCGTCGGTTGAGTCCATCAAGTCAACTGGGTGTCCACCCTTCGACTCTTCGGTCAACTTCGGGATCTCTCTAACCAGCCACAAGCAACAGTCGTGGCACAGGTGAAGCGTCACGAGTGGTTTCCCCATGAAAGACAGCGAGTCGTAAAACCCACCGTCATAGCCAATAACTTGGAGGTGTAGCCCGCCCCGCAACTGGGTTACGAACTCTGGCATGTCCAAGAACTCTGGTCGGGTTGGCGTGTCACACCTGTCGCATCGGTACCAATCATTCGGAGTCATGCTTCCTCCTCATCGAACAGGCAATCTTCGGGTGTGTCGTCAAGATGCTCCGGCACTGGGCATGCAGGCTGGTGCGAGATGCTCCAGACACGGTTGTCCACGGTGCGGTCCTTCATCGTCGCAACACTCCAATCGATCGATCTTTGATAAATGGCGCATGTTCCGGTCCAACGTCAGTGTCTATGACCCGATGCTCAACTCGGCCACACTCATCGCAGATGCGCCAGTCGTACTCGTCCTTATGGGGACGGTACACATGCCTACAGGTGCGGTCGCCCGCCTTGCCCTGATTACCTCTCCAATGGCTCATCCGATGATGACGAGTCGTCAATGGACCACGGCTCAGGTACCGGCCTTCACGACGCAGTCCCTCTTCTACGGGCTTACGCAATGTGTAGACACGGAGAGCAGTGTCTTTAGCGATTCCCCGCTTCTTGAGCCCTCGTTGAACATCGCGAGGAGCGCCTTCGGACGGGTAAACATCTTCTGCGTACAGGTAGTCCTCGCCCAACATCCGGATGACCTCGCAGGCGAAAGCAATCATCGTCCACTGGTCGGCAGTCCGATCAGCGGTTTCTTGCTCTGTCTCCGGCTCATGCGGAAACGGCACCAGTGTCGACTTGCCGTTCTCGTTCCACCACAGTTCGTGGCCTGCACCGAACTCGTCCGGTGAAGGAGCGCCGGGCTGGTCTGGGCGCAACAGTGGCACGTTTGCCTCACCGGTAGGACTGAAACTCCTACCGTCTTTGGGTGCAGAGTCCACATCAAACGTGTTCATCCGTGGCGACCAGAAGTGGTACGGAATCAAACGCTGGGGTCCGCTGCTACCTCGATAGTTGTGGTTCTGGTCCTCACTGTCATCGAGGCTCGGACCATACTTGTATGACTCCTGAGCTTCGTTCATCATTATCTGCCACAGTTCGGCGTGATTGGTCGCCAAGTCCATGATCTGTGCAAACTCGCTGGTGCCCGCCAGTGGCGGCTGGGGCGGAATGACCTTATTGCTCGTCAACATCGAGCCATTGTCGAACTCGCTGTTCGACCAGAACCCTTCACCCGCTAACCATTTGATCGAGTTGCTTGCGTGGTTCCATCCAGCATCGCAGATCCAGAAGATCGTGATCTTGTTCCCGTCTAGGTTCCATGCGATAGCAGGTGTGATCTCTTGCTGCCCAGTGGGGGCTACGTCCTGTTGTTGGAAGTTCATGTCATCCGTTACGGGTAACCACACGATGCCCGTTGGGGTCACCAACTCATGGGGCTCGATAAACGCTTCGGTTCGACGGACCATCCGTCGGGCTGCCTGATCTCCCATTTCGGGAGTGACGTAATACATGCGTCCGTGCACGGCCTTGTTGTATGACCGAATGGCACTCCTGACGATAGAACTAGCCAGTCCACCGCAAATCTCGCCTTCGGGTCCAACGATCCCGGTGCCTGCGTGTACCGCACTTGTAGGAAGGTCCCATCCTGAGGTGAGCCCTCCCATCGTTGCCTGCGGCTTGAAGATTTCATCGACCAACGATCTTGCCTGTTCAAACTGATCGACAACGGGCTGTATGCCTGTGCCTACACCCGTCCGTGATGCCGCCCACTGACCCGTCTGGTCAACTTGAAGCATCCACCAGTCCAGATACATGCGACCTAGCTCGCTGTTGACCCACTCTCGCAGGGCAGCAGTGTCTCTGCCGATCGCCAGTTTCAGTCTGGGAGTCAGTTCTGTACCCACAAGCGCAACCCTATCGGTTATGGACAGACAACACAACGCCGTCAGGCAACAATATTTTGATTCAACAGGTTTTCCACAAGGGATGCAGCGGGACTCGCTAGCTCTAGCTCCCCAAGTTCTCCTTCGGTTGCCAGATCCACGACCGCTCGCTTCGCTTCAATCAGGTCATAGATGTCTTGATCCACCGTGTTGGAGGCCAGCATGTACGTCGCCGTCACCGAACCCTGCTGTCCGATGCGGTGTAGCCGTGAGTAGGTTTGGTCAACATCGGCAGGCGTCCACGGTTGCTCAACGAACAAGATGTCCTGTGCTGCCGTCAGTGTGTGACCCGTCTTTGCTGCTTGGATGCTCAACACGATCACCGGAGCTTCTTCGACTGGTTCGTCTTGGAAACGCCGCTTCGCTGCTTCAACCGCTTCGACCGACATCCCTCCTTGGATCTTGAGCCCTCCGTGTCGGTTGGCAATCTCATCCACGATGTCCCTGTGGTGCGCAGCAACCACGACTTTTCGACCTTCTTCTACCCTCTGCGTAATCCACTCTTCGACGTGAGGCATCTTGGCCTTCGCTGCCAGTCTCCTCAGAATCGACAACTTCACAAGATGCTGGTTCGATTCAGCACGGAAGCGTGCCCGAACGGCTGCTGACCCCACGGGTTCACCCAACTCTCGGGCTATTGCCTTCGCTCGATCAACGAGGTACTGAACGATGTCAGCCTCAGCCTTCTTGTACTCCTTCATAGCTGCGACAGTCCCGTCAACAACAACCGGATCGTGCAGAACGGGAGGCAACTCTTTCATTACCTCGTCCTTGGTACGACGGATGTAGCAGGTGGATCGCAACTTATCGTTGAGTTCATCAAGGTTGGAGTGTCCCTCCAGATGCCACTGGCCCCACTTGTCCTTGAATGCTCCGCAATATCGTCGGTAAAAGCCCCACTCTCCCCCAAACTTGTCGATCTGTCCGATGATGTCCAGTTGGGCTGCGTATTCCATGGGCCTGTTCGTGATGGGCGTACCGGTGAGCATGAAGACCGGGGCCTCCGGGGAGCTCTTAGCTATCTTCTTGCAAGCCTTTGTCCGCTGCGAGGTCTTGGTTTTGGCGTAGTGGCTTTCATCGAATATGTAGCCATTGTGCCTTGACAACTCCCTCACCCATGTGTTAGTGTTGCTATAACCTACAATGACTACCTCATAGTCCGTAGGGAATTCTTTGCGATTCGCCACCACCGCAGTAGTCCGATGCGGCAAAAAGCGGGAATACTCGCTCTCCCAGTTCAGAACAAGGTTGGGGGGGCATACGACCACTGCCGGATAAGCGTGCAAAATTTCCAACGCCGCTATCCCCTGCAGGGTCTTGCCGAGTCCCATCTCATCTGCGATGAAACATCGTTCCGCTGCGACCGCATAGTTGATCCCCGCCTTCTGATACGGGAAGAGCTCAGCTTGGAGCCCCGCTACCTCTAGTTCAGCATCAGTAGCCCGACTTGCATCGAGAAGTGCCCCCAGTTGCGCTTTGACCGACTCTCCCTCGACCTGCACCTCGGGGTGAACAGGGATTCCGAAGATTTCCGCCCATCTCAGCGCCTCCTCAACCGAAGTCAACGGCGCTCTCCACGCCATCGTCTTGTCATCCCATGTGACGCCGGGGATCTGCTTGACCGACTCGATCTTCACACGGTCATACCCGAACGCCATGTGGATGTAGCCGTCTATCCCCAATGTCACCGACGATCCGTCGTTCTTGTGCTTGGGCGGATTGAACAGCAACACCTCATTCGAAATCGTGTAACCGTGAGCTGCAGCGAAGTCCCGTACTTCAGTTACCGCAGACATTGGGAAGCGCCACAGTTTGTTGCGCCTATCCCACTTTGCGCCAGCGATCTGTTTGACCTCTGCCACCTGTTCTGCGACATACGGGAAGTCGATCGCCAGTTCTCTGCTGTCGAAGAGGAACAGGTCGGCGTCAGCCAAGGTCAATCCTGTCCGCTTCGTTCGCTAGTGGGTTGTTCACGACATCGCCAATCCAGCGAATCTGAACCTGAAGAAACCTTGTCTCCCATTTTGATTTGAGAGACAAGGCTTCTTGCAGGTTGTCAGTGATGTACCAATTGTGGGACTCACTGTTGTATTCGTTGTATCCCAGCACGATGTACTGGCGGCGGCTGCGCCCCAAATTCATGGTTAGACCTTAGCGTCTTCGATCCATCCGTCAACAGTGGGGACACAAATGAAGTCTCGATGGTGTGTCCTCCGATTCAGGAGAATCGCTGCAGTCCGACCATTTCCGTCTGCGAAGGGATGAATCCGTAGGAACTCAATACAGAACTCCTCGATTCTTCCATCCCAGAACAGATGACTTTTGCACAACTGGTTCACGAGGCGAGGGATCTCTCGCCAGTCAGCGCCATCGTTGCCGTTGGAAAACACCACGGGTGTAGTCCTGTAGCCCTGATGACGCAGATCTCGCTTGGAATTGTCCCACTCGTCGGTCACCATCATGTTGACATACACGATCTGACGTTCCAGATCCATGTGGTCGCTCATGAAAAAGTTATTCCGTGAGTAATCCCAAGCTTGAATGAACTGCGGAGCTAAGCCCGGGGCTCCCTGTCGGGTTACCTCGCGCTCTGCCCACGCCCATGCTTCGGGTCGCTTCGGTTGATCTTCTGCTTTGGTCTTCAGTTCAGTCTTCATGTCTTTCCGTTCTGTTAGCAGATCTCGAATCCACCTGAGTGAATGAGAAAGTCTGCGAACTCTGTTACGCATCCCTCTTCGACTCCGTATGAAGTCCAGATGGACTCTTGCTTCCCCAGTCCGTTGCAGCCGTTGCACCAGCCGAACTCTCGTCCGACGATGATGGCTACTTCGTCGTCTAACTTCTTGTCGTGCTGTCCGGCGTTCATCCCGACCTCATCGGTGCGGATGCCAGTTGAGTCGCAGAACTGGCACTCTTCCAGCGGAAGGTCGGCTTGTGCGGCTCGAAACTCCTCGATCCATTGCAACGCCTTGCCCTTTTCGACTGCGTTGTGCAGCGCATAGCCAAGAGCGGCAGCGTCTATGGCTCCCAGTCCGTCGCCGTCGTTTGTGTGTGGCGACTCGACTTTCGTGGCGACATCGGGGACGAGCGCTTCAACGCACTCCCAGAGTGGTCGCCATCCCCAGACGTTCCGGCGGAAGTGTTCGCCAGTCTCGTTTGTCGGCTCTTTGCCGTAGATATCCATGCCCATGTCAGCACCCTTCTTCGGGCGACTTCTGCCAGATGGCTAGCCGCAAGTTGGCGACGAACTTGAACTGGTTGTACCGGACTTTCTGATCTTCCGTCAGAGAGTCATAGCCTTCCCAGTTAGTAGTCCGTAGCAGTGTGTCGCTCATAGGAGCAACCCTAGCCGATAAGAAAGGTCAACGCAACCTCTTACGCAACATCTCTTGACTTTCTTTTGATCTAGTGCAGTAGACTGCAAACGCAGCCCCGCTGATCACTTTTGCAAGATTTTGAGGAGGATCTGGGTTTTCCCTCACCTGACTGACTCGTCAGTCAACGATAATAACCGTTATTACTAGAGCCCAGCTAAATCCTCGTCAAGAAGACCTTTGAGCTCCAAAGCCCCGGCTTCAACCATGACGATTTGGTTATCCCAAAAGTCCAAATCGTCATCAACCACGTCAGGAATTACCCCACTTCTTAGTACGGTGGTGGATGAGTCAGTCATAAACTCATTATGACACTTACAACTCCTCCAACGAGTGAAGTCCTGCCATAATGATTGGCGTGTTCTCGCCGATCCATGCCCCAGCGATGTTGAACGAATACCATTCCCACGCTTCGTCATGGGACATGCCCTGTTCATCCATCAACACGTTCAGGATGCGACCTTCGTCGTAGACCACTACGGGAGGTTTGGAATATTGGTTTCCAATACCCAGAATGGCGTCATCAAGCCCATCCATAAACAGTGCCCCCGGGTTGAGCTCTTGGCAGCCCCGTTCCGCTAGCTCCCGTTTAGAGCCAACGGTTGTTTCGGATGAACTCTCTGAACCGGTTGATGTGGTCATTTATATTTCCCACTCCCCTTCTTGCGATGCCACAAAATAAATGCGGTGGCTGATAGTAGTCCTGCTACGCAGATTAGTACCCATCCGCTGTGTAAGTCAAGGGTTATGTTGAACTCCATTTGATTTCTCCTCAGTGTTATGCGGGACTCTTCCCGTCGTTACGTTGAGGTAATGAAGTAACAGTTGTCTTAGCCAGTCCAGTACCGGATCTTGTCTCGGCAGATGGTTCGATTCCCCTCTTTTTTGCGATCAACGAATGTTGCGGCACGGCACTTCCGGCCTTCTCGCAGGGCGTTGACCTGTGCGTCGCGGCTCGCCCGTCGGATGGACTTCAAGTCCTCCTTGGCGATGCGGCGACTGGTCTTGCCAATCGGGGTACGGTCCTTCTTCCTCATAGCGACAATCTTATCCTTTATAACTGACAACGACAACGTGTTTGAGGAGCTCCTCGCTGAGTCCCGCTATTTGCGGCAGCCAGCACATCGGGGTCTTTGCCCCATCACCGCTTTGACGATCCTTTCACCTACCGTCATTTGACGACCCAAGCCATTCAGTTCGGCTTCGGTTTTACCGATGGGTTCGTCGGGTGAGCTCTCCTCCCCTTCATTACTCATGTAATCATTTTACACGAAGAGCGGGGCTCTGATCTGCAGCTCAGGCAGAAGGAGGCACAGGGCTGGGCGGTTCGACAGGCGGCGCCGGAGAAGTAATCGGTCGAGAGTTGTCCTCTCGGGTCATATCGTTATCGTCTGGATCTGGTGTGTCGCTCATGTCTTACAGTCTACAACAAATCAAGAAGACATCCCCGAACGGGGCTTCCAGCTGCAGCTCACCAAAAAGCAGAAAACCCCCACCGAAGTGAGGGTTCCCTTTGATCGACTCCGAGAAGTTGACCGGCTCGCCGTGTTACCAGTCTACAGCATGGCGTAGATGCAGGGTACACACATGACCCGGTTGCGACCAGTCTCGGTCTTGATGGGCTCCATGCTGGGGGAGTAGACCATGTCGTCGCCGCATTTGCGGCATGAGACGAATCCCGGTCCCTCCATTGGTGCCAGTTCACTCATCGGTCATTTCCCCTATCGTGATAGTAGTAATCAGGTGTAGAGCTGCGTGTCAAGAGGCGCGATGTCTTGGGCGGTCACGATCATCCGGTCACAACCGTCTTCGAAGTTGTGACCGTTACGCCAGATCACTTCGACGTTCTTGTTGCGCTTTTCGGCTGCCCTGATGACAGTATGGCGAAAGAACCGGCTTTCAGTCTCATAGTCGCCATGGGTGTAGCCGCCGCTCAGAGAGCGCTTTGGTTGACGCACCAGCAGGTGGGTCTGTCCGTCGAACCATTTGTGCCACGGGTATTTGCACGGGCGACCCAACGGATCAACCGTCTTCGCCCAAGTGGGTTTATCAGTCAGAATCTGACTCATTCGATACACTCCTTGTGTAGTCCTTGCAAGACTCCAGTCTCGCTTGTGATAACAGGCTAACGTTAAAGCCCACCATACGCAACCTTGGGCAACTCACCGAGCTTCCAGATAGTCGGCAGCGTTGCGAATGCGGGCAGCCCCGCTTGACGCTTCGCTCCGGAGCGGGCTTAACTTCGGGGCTACAGGAGACCCCCGCCCGAAGGCGAAGGTCAACTGGGGTCAGCAGATACCCGAACCGACCATGTCGGGGTCGGCATCCCACATGTCGTAGTAGAAGTCGCCCCGCGCCTCCTCAGAAGAGAAGGCAGCCCCGCCATCATCGTCGGAGCTATCGAACTCGCTATCGTCGCGTGGATTTGGCATAAGTAACACCCCCTTTCCCTCATCTAGTAGGTAATGCAACCCTACCCGTAATAAGGTATAAGGGCAACGCGCCTTACTCGAAAAGGCTCATGGTTTCTGGACCACCGTCCCGGTAGCCCCGCAAACACCAATCGTGAAGGTATTTGTATTCGTCGTTTTCCACATACTGAATAGACTTGCCCTCACCCTTCACCCAACCCCTAATCAAACGAAGCGTGTTAGAGCTGGACTTCGTAACGGGGCTACCGCATTGGACACAGACAAACTGGTCGGGTAAATGATTCATTGACATAACACGCGCTTCTTCTTACGGTGGAGGAAAGCCCTCTCAACCCGTAGCAACTGTGTTGTCTAATCGACGGTCAACCTCGTCTGACCAACGATCAGAGAGAAACTGCATGTGGCACACCTTGTGCACCCACATCGTTTTCAGGTCGTTCGGAACCGGGACTTCCACGTCCCCTTCTTCGGGGCGGCAGGGCAACCCACAAAAACCACACTTCACTGGACGATCTCCCATCTGTCGCCTGACTCTGGAATCAAGGATAGCCCTGAACCATCGTCCCAGTCAACGTGTAGTTGGTCGTATTCATCCATGACGTTCTCTCGGAACTTGCGAACCGTGCCCATAGCCCCGGCCTGAAGCTTTGTTGCGAAGTCGGATGTGTGGATAAGGCGAACTCGGTCGCCTTTCTGCGGCGTCATCAGACGCCCCACGGATGTTTGTCGGAACAGAGGTAGAGAACTACCCCCAATAGGAAAAACGCAATCACCGTGTGTGCCTCCCGGGTCGGGCGAGTCCGTATTCGTTGGCTCGCTCATGGTCGCACTCAGCGCAGATTGCGCCGAATGTCTTGTCAGAGCAACGGGGGAATAGTGGAAACTCGTAACCGGCTCCCGATCCTCCGCAGATCGTGCAAGTGGGTATGCTTTGCTTCATAATGGGAATCTAGCCGTAAAGGCAACGTGACACAACATTTGAACAATCTTTATTATTAGGTAGACGTTATTAGTTATTACCGATAGGATGCCATTATGAGCGAAACACTTGTCATACCAGATGGACTAGAAGAAGCAGTCCAAGAAGCTGCCGCACAGGCAGACGGTTACGACCCCTCCTCCGAGTGCGAGGATCTAAACGAAGATCTTGGCGACTTCGACGAGGGTACCCACCCGTGGCGTGGCTGGACTTGGGGCTACCACCTTGAGACACGATGCACCTACAGACAAACCCTAGAAAGTCCTGCCGAGTACGAGGTATTCGGGCATGTCTGGATCGACTACGATGGAAAAACCGTCGTAGATTGGAAAGCATCACAGCTGTGGTAAAAACGTACACACAGGAAGAACTGGGAGGGTTCATCCCACCCGGTAGTCGAGTTGTCTGGTGGAGCGATGCCAAATACGGCGGGCTCCCCATCGGGGCTGTGTACCGGTCCAAGGGGCAGATAGAGGCAGAAGGCGTCGGCTCTGATGTCGCCATCTTCGAGAACGCAGGCACGTTCTACACGATTGACCTTTGGACTGACGAAATCATCCGAGTTCACGCCCCGGAAGGCGAAGCCCCGGATCGGCAGCTAACCAGCAGAACTCACCACGAACAAGCGCTCATCACAACAGCGCTTCTAACTCGTTACGGTGGAGGAAAGGGCTCAATAGAGGGGGACTAACACCTGCGGACCTACCTTTTCAACAGAATAGGTCACGCAAGTCGAGAGATGTACCTCACTAGCTAGCTCAACCTCTTGCCCATCCTGAGTCAAGACAAAGGCTGTGTCCTGATACGGGTTGTACCTTACTCTGCCCATCATCGCAAAGGTGCTGCGCGCTGAATACTCGTACCAATCGCCTTCGATAAACGCATGTACGTTTTTGCGCTTTTCACCGCGAACTCTTTTATTCCCGGACAGTTGAACAACGAACTTTGCGTCTTTCAACATCAGCTCGCTCAAATGGCAAACCAGTCTGCCCTTCTTGCGAGAGCGGGGCTCCCAATCAAGCACGGAATAACAGTCCTTGTGAAGATTCCAGTAGACCCGAACTCTCACTTACCTGCCACCACTTCCTCAATGCCGTACAGCTCGAACAGGTCGTGCCACTCTGTCTCGCACTCAGGGCAGCGCACCCATTGGTACACCATGTTCTCGAAGGCTTCCAACTTCGTGGCCTCGATGACCGGGTGCTCGCAGAACGGGCAGAAGTAGGGGCGCTTGATGTAGTCCCTCAATGCCGGTGCTGATCGCCACTCCAGTCGGCGTTCTGGGTCAGTCCTCATGACTTGTTGATCATGGTGATCACGTCGGAGGACAGAATATCGTCCGCCCACTCGGCAAGGTCTAGGTGCACCGTCCCTAGATCCATGTTCGGAGCCTTGCCGGTGCTGGCGTCTAGCAGCACCTCCAGCAGTATCTCCGCTACTTGCTCGCTTACGTTTTCCATAGCGTGTATCCCTCTCTAGTTGGTTGACTTACTATCGTCCCCGCTCCGGCCACGCTCCGAAGATGGACTACCCGGGGGAAACCTCAGGGCGTCAAACCCACACGCCCAAAGCCTGCAAAACCTCATCGACCAGATCGCCCGACATCTCCACGCTAGTACGCTCCACGCCCCACTGAGTACCCCACGAATGGGTGAGCGTAGCCCCACTATGCTCCGACGACCAGCGAGAATCCCACTCAACGCGAACGGTGGGACCGCCGACCGTCAGAACCAATTCGGCCTTGTTCCGAAAATCGTCGCCCCTCCACGTCAGCACCTCCAGAAACATGTCATGCAGCCTCTGCTCTTCGATCAGCCGCTCGTCATACCCATGCAAGGCCTTCATGGCATCAAGCACTTCCCGGAGATCTCGTTCCAATCCCCCCCTAAATTCCAGAATGTCTACCGTGTGGTCAGTGCCCATAATCTTCCCTTCCTTGTCGGTCAGATTGGTCAGGTTGCTACGCGTGGTCCACCCCGTCTGCCAGATCGTAGAACCGGTCCCGGTCCCACCGGGGATGATCCGCCACCATTGACGCCGCCACCCCATATGTGACCATGTGCCACGTAGCGTTCATGCCCTGCCGGAACGCATCCCGCTCCTCATCTGTCGCCCAGATCTGCTGGTCCGCAAGGTTGCCGGAAGATTCCCGCACCCTTGCCAGCATCCCGGCCATCGTGTCCGTGTGTATCGTTGCCATCACAGACCCTGCCTTGCGCAATCACGGTGCGACTCCAAAGCCGGGATCAGAATGTCCAGTCCGCCCACTCCTCAAAGGTCATGCCGACTGTGCCCAGATGGGTGTCCGTTTCCGGCGTGAACCCTCGCAGGTACACATCCATGATGACACCCTCATGGGTAATGTTGATGTCTAGGTACCGACCATCATCCAAATTGATGCTGGATCGGCATGGGGATGCACACCCCTCTACGGTAATAGTTGGTTCGCTCATTAGTAGTAGTACCTCCTGAATAAGAGCGTAACTGTAATAGGTGTCGCTTACAACCTATGCGTTGTAATCAACAGCAATCAATTTGGGTTCTTCACCCGCCCAAGCTGTGTAGTGAGCGTGGTCAAGAACTTCAAACTCGTCTTTATCCGTTGCGTACAGATGCCCGTGTTCGGTTTCGATGCGCAACCATCCCCTAAGGAGGGAGCTCGGCTCAACGCTGAAGACAGCTGATAGCCCCGCACACTAACCCACGATCACATTCTCGTCGGTCAGGTTTTCTGCGAGTTTGGTGAGCGTCACCCAGTCGTGTGTGGGCACCTCCGTGGAGGTCACAGCAACTCCTCCAGCTTCTCCGTAATGGCAAGATCGGTTGCCCTCTGGATCGACTCCACCATGTCTGGCACGGCGAATCCGTCCATCGGCCAATCCTCTTGGGGAGTGGCGCCTCCTTGGAGCCAGTCCTGCATCGCCTCGTCTGTCCCACAGGGAGAGCAGACGTAGACGGGAGTGTCCTCCGACGTTCTGGTCGTGCGACTGAGAGCGTTCAGAGCAGGGCGTTCCTCCTCCAAAGCGTTCTTCCCGCATCGTGGGCAGGCGATCATGACTTTAGAGCTTCCTGCACCTCAATGGGCATGATGTTGTTCTTCTTGACCCAGTTGGCCGTCTTGCCCAACGACAGGTGAAGCAGGAACTCGGCTAGAACAAGAACGCTGTCCTTAACCTCGTAGGTGTAAGCCTTGCCACTCCAGACAACGACAATGGTGTTGTCGGGGAGCGCCTGAATCCTGTCAACACAAGAGGAGGTTCCGTTGCCTTCAATCTTGAAGTTGAAGGAACCGTCAGTCCACTTGTTCATGTAGAGATCCAAGTGGCCATCATCAAGTTCGATACGCCTATGGGCGCTGTCCTCAATGATTACGTCTGCGATAACCGCAGTAGTGGTTTCATCCATGTACCGAATCGTATCCGTAATAAACGACAATCACTACATTATTTGACATCTGTGGATAACTTTTCACCACTTCACCAGCTCGCTCAGAGAGAACACCAGCGTTCCGTCGTCGTCGTCCTCCATCCAGTCGGCAGCGTCGTCGTCCAGAACGACAGCCTTGCCGCCGTCCCAGCGCACGATCTTGCCGTGGATCTCTTGATCCTTGACTTTCACCAAATCGCCGAGCTGGAACACAGCCCCGTCGTCGCGCTTGCGCTCATTCGGGGGCGGGTCGGTCCAATGCGGAATCATGTTCACTCCTCTTCGTCGTAACTGTCATTCACGTCAAGAGCTTCTACGAGTTCGTCCCTGTCTTGATCCAACTGGGCTACCCGCTCTTTCAGGGCGGTCAGGATTCGGGCTTGCCCGTCGGGGCTTTCCAGCGTGGCGTACCCGTCCTCTTCCTCGCACAGCGGAACTGCGAAGGCGAGTAGGTAGGCGTGGTTCCACGTCACGTCAGATCCTCGGGTCGGTGGAGAGGTAGTCGTGGGCCATTTCCTTGTCGCAGAAACGGCAGCCCTCGTCGTCGCAGTTCTCGCACGCTGCCGCCGTGTACGGGCTTTCCAGCCATGCGTCATATCCGGTCATGCTCATGCTGCTGCGTGCTCCGTTGTGTGAACCAAGGTGCCTGTCTTTTTGATGGCGTTAGCGGTCTTGCCGACAGAGAGCGTCGCTGCGAAGATCGACAACGCCCAGAAGGCGTCTATGTCGTCATAGCGGTAGGTTGCGTTGCCCCAATGAACTGAGGCTGTTTTGTACCCACCATCCAGCGCGATGTAGCTCACGTCAGAAGTGGTCGCATCATCGTGCGGACAGATCGTGACGTAGTGCCCTGACTCGTAGTAGGTGGTGCCGACGCTAATAACGCCGCCATCGACCTCGTGAATAATGCTGTGGTGTTCTCTGTTCTCATCCATAACCAGAGCGTATCCGTAATAAGGGACACTCCCTCACTTTCCATAGAGATTTCTTGACAGGTCGAGCGATTTCTTCGAACTTCGACAGCGCAGCTGGCACAGCCCCGCCTCGGGTTTCCCAAATCTCACCGAAGAATGTGCCAAACAAGGTGTAAGTATTACGCTGTGCTTACATCGACGGTGGTGGAAAGCACCCATGTGGCAATGGGTATCGCAATCTTCTCCACCGTCTCCCACGGTATTTCACCGCAAGCTTCGATCTCTTCGTAGACCTCTTCACGCTCATCGTCATCGAGTATGTCAATGTCAATGAAGTAAGCGCCGTCGTTGGCCCCAAAGAAGGTGCCGGTGCCTGAGTGGTAAATCAGTTGGTTGCTCATGGGTGGGAGCGTATCCGTAATAACACCCTGACGCAACCTCAGACAAATCTAACCATAGGGTTGTCGTAGGTGTTCATTTCGGATACCCTTGCACTTACAAGGCTTACTAACGAAAGAGGCACCTTTACTATGGGACTAGACAACATGCCCCATGCTTATCCTTGTAAGGAACAAGGCACAGCAGTCATTGAAAAGAAAACCCACACTTGGGAGGACGAGAATGGCAACACCCAATCTGAGAACTCCTATCCAGTGGACTGCGACAAGACCATCGAAGCTGGTGGCTGTCCCTACACAAACGCCAGCCCACCCGAAACCGGCTCAGTAACAGGCATGTTCGGTACCTACTGTTGGTACAGGGGCAAGTACGGCAACTGGCTTATCAACGCTCTTGACGCCCCCAAAACAATGAACATCGACAACATAGACCCTTACGGTGCTGACGACGATGCCAGTTTCTATGGCACGGACCCTGAGGGGCGGTACCGCCCACCTCAAGCATGTCGTGATCTAGCCGATCAGATGGAGTCCGCTCTAAATGAGCGTGGCGGTCAACTCGTATTCAATAAAGATGACCGTACTGACGACGTTCTGTTCGCCATCTGGTATCTACGCTGGGTCGCCAAAGAGTGCGACGGCATGGATGCGTGGTACTGATGGACTTCTGGCCGAGAGGCGTCTACCACAGAGCGAAAAAGATCGCCCGTGGTCCGAGAAGCAAGGAAGGCACCAGCCTGAGATTCGGCATGGATGGCTTTCGGAGAGTTCGCAAGAAGGGGCGGAAGTCCCGGGATAGCTCCAAATCCGAGCCGGACTGCGTCAACTACAACCTATTTTGCCGAAGCTTTGGCTCCTGTGACGGACAGGTGTGTGAGTACTAATGAATCACATCACTGTCATTAGAAATCTTTACAGCGCAGGTTGTCACTGTCAATCATTAACTGTAGTCTCGTCTCCATACTAAACAATGACACACCCCTGAGGAGGGGCGCATATGAAACTTGTAGATACTGAAACACCCAACCCGGATCGGTTCGCTCGCACAGCGGACGGAAAGATCGACTTTGACGCCTACGTCGGCCTAACGGCTGACTACCACGTCAATGACCTCGTGTTCCTGATGCGGATCGACGGCTCACGCCAGCGATTTGGACATCTGGATCTCTTGGTCTCTCCTGCACAGGGTTCCGGCGATCGCTGGGTCGAACTGAAAAACTTAGTTATTCATAACGACCCCGGTAACAAGACCGTGACTCCCGTGAAACCTTCCGTCCCTACGACGGTCCACACAACTACGCGAATCGCTGGACCTATGCCGATTCCTTCACCATATGTCGCAGAGGTAGCAGAGATCGTTGAGGAAGAGGTGGCAGAAGTTGTTACCGTACCTTCCATACCTGCTCCGGCTCCGATTCCGGCTGCCAGCGTCAACTACGGCACCCATTGGACGGAAAGCACCAATTCGATAACCCCAGCGCCAGCTGAGGTTTCTACAGAAGTTGTGGAAGAGTCCACAGCGAGTGACATGGAAGTTCAAGTTGAGACCATTCTCAACGAAGACAGCCCTGTCATCAAGTAACAGCGCCATCTCACACCTGCGGAGGTACTAAAAAATGGCGAATGCAATCAAGATAAGGCTGGAGAACCCTCCCGACTCGAAGCGTGGTCGCCACGCAACAGCCGGAGCTATCCAGACCTACATCAAAACTCTTCGTGAGGAGCATCCCGGCCAGTGGGCCGTGTTGGACCGCAAGAAGAAGAACATCGCGTACTTGTACGCCCTCAAGAAACAGCATAAGGATCTTGAGGTAACCACCCGCAAGAACACCGACGGCACCCATGGTGTCTGGCTCAAGGTTGGTAAGGAAATCAAGCGTCGGAAGACAGCTAAAGCTTCTGCCTAACACCCAATACGAAGAGCCCTCTGGTGGTCGCCTCGTAAAAAAGGTCGACCCCTAGAGGGCTCCTCTATTTCCCACCAGCTACCCCAGAGCCGAAGCCCCGCTGTGCCAGTCGAGAAACTGGGGCGAGGGTTCGGTGCTTGCACTTGATTCGTAGCCTCTGGGAATCCGGCTAAGGATTCGGTTTGGGGTTACGGTGGTGGAAAGGGCTTACTTCTTGTCAGCTTTGGGAGCAGGCTTCTCTGCTTTCGCCGGGGCTGCGCCGTCGCTGTGACCGGACGTATCCATTTCTGTGCCTTCACCCATGGGGCTTGGCTGAGTTGCTTTTTTCATAGTGTCTCCTGAACCTTGTAGGACGTACCCATTTTAGCAGTCGTTACGCAAATCTTTTGTCAAGTGTTGTGACGACCTCGAATAACGGCTACGGTTGCCAATACCGAGGGAAAACCCAGAAGGGGTAAACAGAAAGGCAACACATGAGCTTAAAGAGAAAGCTCGACGACGAAACTATTAACGGTATACACCATAAGGCATGGGATAAAGAGATCGAGAGGTATGGGTCAGCTATAGCTATTCCCAAAGAAAAGGCAGACCTCATCGCCGAACGTGACCGTGCAATGTATTGCTTACAGGTGTGGATTCGCAAGGGCGAGCAGGGGTCGGTCTACGCTCACCTCTATCCCTACAGCCTTCGACTGGGAACACTTGAATGGGTAATCAAGAAGTTCTGCGAAAAAGACGACCTGACTCCACCTGAGAAGCGCAAAAAAAACCAGAAGGCCCGCTGGCGGGACTTGGAAGCTCACGCCGTCCAACATGTGTGCGAGCAGTTCACTACCGCTGAACTCGCTGAGATAAGCGGATTCGGCGCACAGACCGTTGTTAAATGGCTTGCGACCAGCCGTCACTACAACAAGATCAAGCGTGGGCTCTATGAGGCTCGCGACCCCCACAAGAAGAGCTCAGATTAATTTGGGTGATGTTGCATCCGAGGTTGCCTCACGGCTTTATTACGGATACCATTCCCCTTGGTGGCAACAACGCCACTATCACTACTACTAACAAAGGCAGTTATGACTACTACAGACTCCGACGGAAACGTCGTACTTCCTGAGTGCTGGCAAACACTTGAGGATTCACTCAACGCTGGTATCGACCGGATCGTACTTTTCGGTCCCCCGGGTACCGGCAAGACCTTCGCTGGTCTCACCTTCGGCGACACGTCAGCAGGTGCGTTCCGCATGGTATGCACAGAGGACATGACCAATGGTGATGTCACTGGCTCATTCATGCCCAACTCCAACGGCTCATTCTCATGGGTCGCCGGAGCCGCGCTCAAGGCGTGGGAAGGCGACGGTGTGCGTGGCGGTCGACTCATCGCTGATGAGATCGACAAGGCTGGTGGCGACGTAGCCGCGAACCTTCTCGCCATGCTTGACGGTGAGGACTCCGCTTCATGGGAGCATCCTGAGACCCATCGCATCCACCGTCCCCGTCAGGGTTTCTCAGCCGTGATGACGACGAACATTGAGAACATGGAAGAGTTGCCTCCGGCACTACTTGACCGGTTCCCTGTTCGGGTGCGTATCGATCAGCCCCATCCCGACGCTCTGCAGCGGATCTCCCGTGACCTGCGTGGGATCGCCGTGTCGCTGGCCGACGCTGGCTCCCGACGGGTTTCCATGAGAACGCTGATGGCGTTCGACAAGATCCGTAAGGTCCATGACGAAGAGAGGGCTGCAACCATCGTGTTCGGCGATCGTGCAGAGGACATTCTGGACGGCATGAAAGTGGAGCGAGTCTGATGGCTCTCCACTCGCCCGAACCTGAGATCCTGACCCGTGGGGACACGGAGCCGGGTCGCTGGGAGGTAGAGGATTGCCCACCTAAGCGTGGACTGCCTCATACCGACATTGTGAATCGGCGCATGGTCTCGCCCGGTGACGACTCAGAGATGAGTCGGGTCATCCGTGCCCATGAGATGATGCATGCCAAAGTCTCTCCGGCTGATGAATGGCCGAAGTGGATTGCCCGTGGCATCGCCAGTAAGCAGGGCATGGAAGCCGTTGAAGAACTACGGGTGAACCTGTTGTGCCAGAAGGCTGGCTTCAACATGAAGGAACACCTGTCTGACGACGGCGAGACCTACGACGGCGAGCGCATCGGTGCCAACACTGATTGGGCTGGTGCTGTCTACATGACCATCGCTTGCGCTGGCACGGCATCGCTCAAGAAGTACCTGACTGGCATCCGGCGTAACAACCGGCTGTGGGGCAAGGCGCTCAAGAGGATCGCTACCAGAGCCGAACGTGAGATGGGCAACTACTACAACCACGACAACCTCGCTTCCACTGAGATCCATGAGGACTCCGGTCTCGCCCCCTACGGCATGTTCTTCACAGAGAGCATCGCCGAATGGATCGACAGGATAGCTGCATCACCACCACCCGAACCAGAGCCGGTGGCTGTCGTCCCTAAAGACGACGCAGAGGCCGACGAGGCTGATGAGGGTGACGAAGATGCCGATGAGGTCGAAGGCAGAAGCCACTCCAACATCGGAGTAACGGACCCTGTGAAGTTTGAGAGGTGGGAGGAACGACTCAAGTCGGTCACTCACGAACGGGTGGGTGGCTACAAGGGGATTCCCTGCTGGGAAGAACTACGGATCGGCGCACAACAACTCTCCATCCACGCTCCCGGGTCAATCGGCAAAAAGAGGATTCCTGCCAATACTGGTAAGCACCCTCGCCGACTCCACCGGCTGCTCACCGATCCCGAACGTCGAATCTTCGACCGGACGATCCATGGACGTGGTGGCGTAGTCGTAATCGACTGCTCCGGCTCCATGAGCCTGTCTGTTGAAGAGATCAAAGAGATCCTGTCGGCTGCACCGGGAGCAACAATCCTTGGCTACTCCGATCTTGGCAACGAGGGCACGAACGCCTACATCCTTGCTCACAAGGGCAAGATGGTTGCGGAGATCCCGAAGATGGGTGGAGGCAACGGAGTCGATCATCCTGCTCTGGAATGGGGCATCAAGGCAAAACAACGCCCAACCAGTCCGGTGATCTTCATTACTGACGGAGGTGTCTGTGGCAAGAACTCTGGATTCATCGACGCTCTGGCCATGCAATGCATCAAGACGATCATCAGGAACAACGTGCTGGTCTACGAACACGTCGAAGATAGCGTCAAGGCGCTCAAGGCGATGAGTCGTGGCGAGAAGCCAGTACGAAACTGGCCCTACATGTTCAAGAGCGTCTGGTATCGCCAGATGGGAACCCGACTCACGGTGAACACAGGGCTATGACGGTCGGCTGGTGGGATGTTCCTGCCTTTCATCCCATCAGTCTTATGAAGGACTGGCGCCGGGTGTTTCCGGCCCGGCGTCAGTTCTTCCTCCTACCGAACAGGGCAACGTTCCACATTTTGAGGGCAATGTAGATGGCTGCTATCCCTGCGGCAGCGTGCCAAGAAAGTGAGTTTTCAGCAAGCTGTGAGCTGTCGAGCAGCTTCGCAAAAAGCCAAAAACCGAGCGCGTGTATTAGAACCGTGAAGACGAAACCCAAACAAACGGCAGCTGGGCTCTCGGTATTAGGCGTTTTCAGTGACAATTTGGTGCACCCTCTGTCTGCTCAGGCCGAACGTGTCGGCAATTTGGGACAAGGACTGTCCTCGAAGACGAGCTTGTCTGATGTTCTTGTCTCTGTTCTCTTTTCTGGGAGGCCCGGGACGCAACGGTCCCCACTCCCAACCGGGGAACATCTCCAAAGAACGCACCCTCTCAGGAGGAAGCTCTCCCCTACGTTTCCTCTGGCGGGTGTAGTTTGCCCAATTGCCAAGAGTGAGCCTTTCCTCATCCAGAACTTCCACATGGATTGCCGGGACTTTGACGTGTCCTTCTCGCAGTCGGAACTGGTTGAGCGCCCGAATGTACAAAAGGAATCTTTGATCGTGATTCATAACGTCTACAATAGTGGGAGAAATCTCGTGAAGCAACCCGAGTTCCTAGCTACGGTGGTGGAAAGCAATGGATGAAGAGTTCGATGAGCAGCAAATGATGGATTTCATCAATTCTCTACCAAAAGAACAGAAAGATCAGCTGCACGAGCTCCTCAACGTCCTTGTATACGAACTATTCAGTACAACCAATAAGGAACAAGACGTTGTCTTCTGCGGTTCGAACGGAACAAGTGTAATTAAATGCTTAAACGCATCGAGGAGCTCCCTTGGTGAAGACGGCCCAGTTCTCTTGCCTTCCTCTAATCCAACTGTTATCTTGTTTGCTGTGGCGACGGAATATCTCCAAGAGACGGTAGAAAGCTACAAAAATCTCTACCCCGACCCAGAGCTCTGCGAAAAGGAATGGCAAAAGTTCTTTGATTCCCTAGCTACCCAAGCATCCCAGCTGGCCGATTCGGCTGAACCCGCTAGATGGGAACAGTTATTAGATGTAGGGCATAACGAGTGATTGGACCAAAAGGCATGCGTGTCCCCGCAGGCTCTTGGGAAGACTCGTGCGAAAACAAGCTTTTACACAGTTTTCGCAGGTCACCCGGAGCTGCAGAACAATCCAAAAAAAGTGAAGATTCCGCTGCCAGCACTGTAGCTAGCACCTCCGAAAAACAACTTTCCGACTCCGATCAGCTTCAGCAAATTCGCCAAAAGGTCGACCTTCTGATTAATGAATACTTGGGTTCTGCAGGCCCGGGGGGTGGCACACGAGATGCCTATTCTCCAGTTTTTGAACAGATCTGGGAATACCTAGCTGCCTCGGCTTGCGAAGTACTTCAAGACCGGGGAGCTCTACCCGGTAGCCCCGTCGCGGCAGCCCACGAAGTGGCACAGCTTCTCGTGCGCAAACAACGAGACTACGGCACTGAGAACATCTCCCGCTTTGGGCGCATTGGCCTCATGATTCGAATGCACGACAAGGTCGCTCGATTGGAGCACCTCGCCGAGCTGCGGGGCTCCGGGGGGGTACCTGAGAACGAATCGATAGATGACAACCTCATGGACGTGATCGGCTATAGCACGATCGGCCTCATGTGGGAAGATCAGACTTTCTTCATCCCCCTGAAGTGAGAATAATTCTCAAAAGTCTTCTGCAGAAAAGCTAGTTTTCCACAAAGTGCGTTTTTCGCACTGACGGTGGTGGAAAGGGAGAGCTCCGGGCGCCGATGCCACCTGCAAACCACACAGCACCCAGAACTCGATCCCCATTCAGCCCGACGAAGGAAAGGAGACTTCGGTCGGTCAAATAAATAATACCATACGCCTGCAAATACAGGGCTCGGCGGTGCTATCGAAAACTTTTTGATATTTTGACTTGCGCAGCTGCGCGAACTGATGTAGTGTCAAGGACGAGCAATTAGAGGTACCTCACCTTCATAGCCACCTACACCTTGTAAATACAAGTTCTGCGGAAGCCTGCCCCAAAATAAGTTTGGGCATTTCTAAAGGTTCCCCCAGACCCCCTCCAAAGAGGGACAAAGGGATTTACATTGAATAAATGTAGAAGGAACCGATTAGTTTTCCTTCAACGCGGTGGAAATCAGCTATGGTCATGAATATACTGAAATCCATGGATCAGCTGACTATCACAGGGGAGCTCGTGGCCACTAAGAAAACACGAGGACCTTCGAAGCTCACCCGCCAGCAGCTGGCAAAAGCCGAAAAAGTACCTGAAGCCGAAGTCCAAGAGCTTTATGAGTACTGGTGCTCAACGATGCGTCCGGGGAAGAAGCGGGTTCCAGCTCTCGATGCCAAGAGATGGCTTAAGGTTGCCAGTGCTATCGCCGACTATGGGGTCGAGGAATGCAAGCTTGCTGTCGACGGTTGCGCAACCAGCGATTTCCATATGGGGCGGAATAAGCAGAATAAGCGCTACGACGATATTGAGTTGATCTTCCGGGATCAGGACCACGTCGAGCGGTTTTTAAGCTATGTGCGGGACGCCGGGGGTGATAGCTGGTGACTAAGGCTGAGTTGGCACAGTTGGTACGGTTGGTGTATGCGTCGTTTAATCGGGATTTGTTGCCTTCGGAGGAGAAGGTGATCTTTGCTGCTTGGTGGGCACTCCTGCAGGATTTACCCGAAAAAGAAACCCGAAAAGAACTCACCACTCTTTGTACCCTACAAAAGTACATGCCGAATCCGGGGGCATTGCGGCGTCAGTACTTTAAAACCCGAATAAAAAACCCGCCACCAACATCCCAACAAATGTGGAGCTATCTACAAGACCTTATAAGGAGCAAGCACTCCGGTGTCCCACTAAAACTCCCGAAAGAAATATCCGAACACGAATGTGTTCAAAACACCATGTCCGAACTCGGGGCTTCCGCCTATTCCATGAACACGAACGGCGATCGCCAATTCGTGCTCGAAGCCTACCAAAGACACGTCGAAAGCTGGCAAGAGACAGCGTTCAGTGTGACGGTGGTGGAAAGGAACGATTCAGATGATGAAACGTAACGTAGGACGGCCACCAGTCGTACCAAACGGCGGCAAATCGTCCATAACCATGAAGGTGCCTGCTGAATTCAAACAGACAGTGCTAGACCAAGCCGCCGCCTACGGAATGACCATCACCGAATACATCCAAACGCTAGTAGAACGCGATGCCAGCTAACGCCAAGCCCGCAAAATACCCATCACGCCTCTACAACATCGTGCTCCGGGTAACAGGAAAAGAAAAAAACAAAATCCTAAAAGCGGCAAAGAAAGAAAACCTCTCCCTAAGCGAATACATCAAATACTGCGTATGGGTAACAATGCGTAACGAACAAGGTATTCCGCCTCCTACAACGACAAAAATCGAGCTGCCAACAATTGACGCGCATTTGCGGGCATATTTGAGGGGTGAGAACCTTCTTCAGCCTTGTGGTGAGGTGGAGTGTGACATGGTGGTGGAAACGTTTGGGGTTATGAAGGTTTGTGCTACTTGTAATTTGAGGGTAGGCTGATCCTTATGGCTGTTACTTATCATGAGGAGACTTCACTGTTTGAGTTGCCTGCTGATGGCTTTTGTCATGGTGTGAATACTCGGGGGAGTATTGGTGGTTTGGCTGCTGATGTGTTTGGGCGTCTTCCTGATATGAAGGAGGTCTATAAGATGGCCTGTCTTCAGGGGACGTTTGAGGGTGGAGACATCTTCCCTTGTGATTTCGAGACGTTTTGGGTGTATAACCTGTTTTCTCAGGCGGAGCCGGGTGCTAATGCGAAGCTGGGGTTTTTGGCGGATGCTTTGGCGAAGATGCGGGATCACATGAAGGAGAATGAGGTGAAGACTATGAATATTCCTCAGATTGGTTGTGGTATTGGGGGGTTGGAGTGGTCTGAGGTGAAGGGGGTCATCGAGGATGTGTTTGGTCCTGATGATGCGGTGATTTTGCAGGTGGTTACGCAAACCACATTTGACTGAGGGTTGGTCTTGTTGGTTTGACGCCTCGTCGTTTTTGTTCTGCTGCGAGTTGTCTTGAGGTCATTCCGGCCCATACTCCGTGCATGTCTGCAGGTGGGTATTCGAGGGCGTATTCTAGGCAGGGTTTTTTTTGGGGGCAGTTTTCGCAGAGGGCTCTTGCTTCGGCTATGTAAGTAATATCCTTGTGTTCCTTGGGGAACATGAGGTGGGTTTGTCCTTTACAGTTTCCTTCGTCCATCCACTTGTATCGGTGTATAGCTAGTGGGTTAGTGGGTGGGTCTTTTTTCTCGGACATTATGTTCTGGTGTTTTCGTGTGCTTTTAATAGGTCTGTGAGATGGTTGTTTTGGTCAACCAGATACATGATCCTTTTCGTGTACCAGTCCATTCCCATGTCTTTACAGGGCTCATAGTCACCAAGAGAGTAAGTGTTGTCCCCTGTAGGGGAGTCTCCCTCTGCCTTTGCAATCATTGAAGGATTCTGCGCGGCTTTATTCTTGGCTTCGAGTTCTTCTTTAAGTCGGTCGATCTCTTCATGGCTCTCTCGAAGCTTCATGTGTAGGTAGTTCTGCTGAGGGGTCACGACCCATTAGGCCATTGTCCGAGGGACCATGCCCATGCACCGAAGGCTGCTGCAACTGCGAAAAGAGCCAGAATCGCTTCGCCCATTAGTTGATGAGGTGCAGGTTGTTCCAGCCGTCAGCATCAACTGTGAAGTTGAGGGTTCCGGGCCGGGTCTTAACTCCCATGGAGTCTTGGAAGTATTCTCCTACTTTGGTGAGGCTTGGGGCGATTATGAGGGCTCTACCTTCTTGTTCTTTGACATTGAGGTGGTGATAGTGGCCGGTTATCAACACGTCTGCATCAGCGACACCTTTATGGGCGCGTCCCATGGCCTGTTTAGACCACCATGTCCAGACAGCTTGCGCGGCGTTTGCTCCTGCTTTGCTGAGGTGTCCGTGGGTAAATCCGACGATGTGGCCTGCGAGTTCGATACTTAGGGTTAGCTGGTCTAGTGGCAGCTTGAATCCGACGTGTCCGAATGCTTTGTTGTTTACGGAAAAGATTTCTGCGATTTGCTCAAATACGGCTACGTCGTCGTTGTCTCCTGTGGTGGTGAACCCTTTGCCGCCACCGTTGCCACGGTTCTCTCCATGGTTGCCGCCGACGGCTAGCACCGTCATTTTGTCTACGGTAGGGGCCGTGGAAAGGATGATGTCGCGTACCCCGCGCCGGACGAGTTTGAGTTGTTCGCGTCGGTCGACTTCAATTCGGAACTGTTGGGCTGGGTAATGGCCGCAGGTGCCTTCGACAAGATCACCCAAGCCAGCGATAACAACATGCCCGATATTATGACCGCTATCTCGAAGGTTTTGTATCCGATCTGGGATGGCTTCGACAAGGTTTGAGATCTTCTCTGCTTGTTCTTCAACTCCGCCTCCATCGCGATTGCCCATTTGCCAGTCGCTCAGTGCAACGACAAAATGAGTGTCTCCCTTAGGGGCCTTCTTTTTGCTCTTTTTGGCCTTTCGAACTTCCTGATATACGTCTTCCGGAATGGGTTGCTGGTTAATGACGTGAGCTCTTAAACGAATTTCCGTTTTGTACGAATAGCAGATGGTGCTGTACGCCTCTTCTCCGGGGGCGTCTCGTTTCCAGCCGTCGTAGCTGGTCCACCTGATTGTGTCGCCGACGATTTCGTAGATAGCAGGATCTAATCCTCGTTCTGCTAGGAGTTCATCCCAGTCGCCGACCGTGTCGTACACGGTATTTGTGGTGAGTTCTCCCTTTTCGCCGTCCCAGACAACTCCGGGTTCCCAGCCGGGAGGAGCAATCTTGCTTTTGACTGCATCCTGCATTTCGGCTTGACCCTCGACTGCTGCAAGGCGCTTCCTAAGGGAATCACTCATTTTCTGAGGCACCTTCAGTCAAGAGAAGAAGACAACTGCATTTGAGTTGTCCTTTGAGGATTCTTCGGGCGTGGTCAACGGCATCTCTCGACACCTTGTGTCCTTCGACGTTTAATGCAGTGGTGATAGACCGGGTGGATGCTGGTCCCTTGAGGACAGTGCGCAGCATGATGCGGGTTTCTTCATCCTGTTGGCGGAAGACCTGCGGCATTCGACAATTCCACTGATTGCTCGGTGATTCGAGTATTTCAGTGAGTTTGTCTTTGAGCATGGTAATCTCCAAATGATGGCCTGCAGCGAACTACTTATATGTTATTACATCGGCGGGGTCCGTGTGCGGACAAGGCTATGATGAGTACATTATGAGCAGTAACCTCTCTTCTAGGGAATTACGCAACGCTTTGGCGGAAGCCGTCTCTCAGCCAGTTGAATCAGCCGCCGTTGAGGATTTGATGCGCGTTCTTGACCGGACAAAGCTATTCAGATACCACCAAGATGAGTCGGTATCCTTGATGTCGACTGCTGGGAAGGTACTAGCGGCCATTATCGAAGACCCGACCCTCACCCAGAGGGCGATTTCGGTGTATTTGGGGTGTAGTGAAACCCTCGTCGATAAAACTGTTAAAACCCTTGCAGAATCAGGGCTGATTACAAAGACAAAAGTCAACCGCAAAAATGTTTACAAAATCGACCTACAAAACGTCAAAAACCATAGTGATATCACCCATTTATCTGGTGTGCTCGAACTGCTCGAAAAGTTAGAGAGTGCGTCTCAGGTGTCACCAAACCAGTTGGATTCAGCGGACACCTCTGAAAAGTCTGAAAAAGATCTCGGAGATGTCGGAACCGTACCCATGACCCCCATCGGTGGAACTGCCGACATCTTCTAGTAAGATCCGAATATGCTCATACAGTCTGGATGGATCACTAAACTCGGATTTGAAATCGAATCTCCTACCCATAGTTTGCTTGGTTTCATAAAAGCGATGGGTGGGAAGGCCGATACGGCTCTGACGCTTGAGGTGATTGCTGGCAAATTTGACGATAAGTCGAAAGTTGCGAGATCAGCGAAGGTTCTTCTTCAAAATAGATATATCACGGCCACGAAAGGTGGCAAGTGGACTATCACTGCCGAAGGAAACAACGCTTTGATCACAGCGACATCTCGTGTAGGTTTACCAAAACCTTCTAATCCACAACACAGACGGAAAAGAAAGCGATAAGAGATGGGTTCAGCTCCAGAGAAAAAAAAGGTCAGGACGCAAAATCCACGACCTGCTAACAAGATACCCAGAATCGATAAATCTAGTATCCATGACACCTACACCCGTGGAGAGCTCATGCGCTTACGCGAAGAAGAAGTGGAGAAATTTAGAAATGCCCAAATTAAGTCAAGCAAAAATTGACAAGTGGAAAAAGAAGCACGCTCAAATTACTCCGAACCCTTATGGGACCGGATGGGCTAACGAAGCTATCACCAAAGAAGAGATACTAAGAAGTCGTTAATCATCTGTGGGACGCTGGTTCATCCAAGCGTAGAAAACCTCATCCTTGATAGGAACGAACCACAGTTGCCCGGTTTCGACATCGCCGAAATTACCCTGTAAGCACCAACAGATCTCCATCTGTTCTTCTGGTGCGCAAACACCTATGTTGCACTCCAGACCGTAAACGGCTATGAAGTAAGAAACAACGCAACCCAGATCAGATCGGCAAGGGGCTTCGTCGTCGTCCTCGTGAGGACATTCGATTTCAGCAACTTCCAGTTCAGCCTTATTTAAACGCAAGCTGATTTTGTGGCCGTCGTTATTCCATGCAACTTCGTCTTCAGCTATCAAGGCGGGCATGGTGACCATCATAACGGAAGATGAGGGTAGGGCGCTGCTTTCCTCCCTACCCCCACCGACCAAATTACAGGTCACCTCCAGACTTGAGGCTTACAGATGAATTAGGAGAAAAGGCCCTTTTTCCCTAACGCCGAGATCCGAAGACCTTGGCTACACAAAGTATACCTTATAGCGGTATGTCTTCTGGTGGATGGTGCGGAAAGCAGGAAAACTGCAAATTTGCCCCTAGGGGGCTTGAAGCTCTAAATGTAAAATACTTTTCGATTGTCTGACGGTGACGTTTGACCACCACTCACCTGTGCTCGTTCGGCCTTCAGTCCTGTATCTTTGAAGTTGGACAAGATCAGAAAGAAATGAATGAAGACCCTAATCAAAAAAGTGAAGAACGTACTAAAGCCAAGAACCCACTACTACCAGAATCAGGTTTTCACCGATGCGCTAGAGCGCGAGCTAATGAAGGCTTACGCTGGAACCCCTTTTAGATTCAACCGAAAAGGTCGCCGCTTTTCTAGTAGAAATCAGGTCCGCGCATCCAAGCGACCAGTGCCCAGCGTTCACCCGTAATCAAGGGCTTTACCTCATGAAGAGTCCACGACGGCCAGACGGTGGCATAACCCTGCATTTGGGTAACAGTCCATGGCTCAGGACCGTCGTATAGTAAAACTTCTCCACCCCCATATTGTCGGGAGTCCGACAATTGGATGGTCATAGATAATTTGCGTTCCCGGTAAAACGGACTCCAGTCAGTGTGAGGCTTGTAGAAATCGCCCTCCTTGTAGTGGAGGACCTCCACAAGTGGAAGTGAATCCGTTCCCCAGTAAGTACAGAAGTCCCACACGTTGTGGTCACCAAAAGCATTTAAGAGTTGATTGAGCACTCCCAGATCTTCGACCCTGTATCTCTCGGTTGATCGAATGTCCGGTTTCCGCTGTGCCCCTTGAGCTATGACACGAGCTTCGTGGGCTTCTCCCTTTTGTGCAATGTCAAGAACCTGCTGGCACTGCTCCTGATCCCAGAGATGGAATTCTTGGAAGGTTGTAATCGTCGGAGGCTTGGTCAATCCTCGTAACCTCCGCCCGGCTTGGTACGAGACTCCGCTAGATCTTCCGGAGACGACATGCTGTGAAAGTGAATTTCATCTTTTTCGTCAACCTCAAAAGCGTTTTCTTCTTCCATTATGTCTATCTTGCGCTTACCGCCATACCAAACCGCGTCCATGCCCACTAGACCTCGGTTGAAACTGCGAGGACCCATCCATCCGGAAAACGAATGAAGGTTACAGCGGTTATCCCAAATCAAAAAATTTCCTTCTTCCCAACGAAACCACTGTTGATTCTCGGGATCATTAATCTGATCGTGTATCCACTGCATATATTCCACAAATTCTGGCTGTTCATCCGAACCCATATATCCGTAGCCTTCTATGCCCGCTGCGGGGTCTAAGCCCGCACCCCATCCACTCCCCAACGCATCTTTGGAAGCTCCTATGGGCAGCATGCGGCTGTCCGAGATGCATAAACTCGTTTTACCGGTAACAGGGTGCGTTCTTAAAGCTGGATGGATTTGAGCTTCGATACTCTCGTCTATCTGGACGCCCCCCTTGGCGGGATGGGCAAGATTCAGATCTTCTAAATACTCTTTATATGGACATTTTTCGTACAGATCCTCTAGATTGACAAGAACGGTGTCCCCTTGTCCCTCCGGGCAATCGTATTCCAACATGCTCATACTCAAATAAGAGACCGGACGCTTGTACTCAACACAATCTGCGTGCCAGTTGGACTTCATGCAGTCCAACGGATCTTTGTCTTCAGTCAGCCGACCAGCGGGAGAAAGGTTCTCGTAGGTGTTGTCTGTCCAGATACTGGCACCCCTAGTCGAATAAACATTTCGACATAAATCAAAATCAAAAAGGCGCAGCAGTACTTTTCCGTGCTGCTCGGGTGTCAAGTAAAGGGGGTCCTCAAAGCCAAGAGCTTTGTGTTCTAATAGTAAATCCGCGTAGACCTCAAAGCCATCGATGAGGTCGTTATAGGAACCGCCTGCGACTCTGTGCATAGGTATATCTTAGACCGTCCATATGTCCGCAACAGTCACAATGATTGCAGCTACACGGGCATGATGGACAACTGCAATTTGGACATCCTGAATCTGACATAATTCCCTCCTTAGACGGTTTGAGTATTTGTTCCGCCTTTTTTGCCTGTAGGAGCACTAGCGAAAACCTTGTTAACGTCTTCCTTGGATAGTTCGCCGTCCACGAGGTAGGCCCTAGCTAGCCCACCGACAACTGTCGCCACACCTGACAGGCCAGCGATAAGACAAGACTGCAAAATGTCGACACCAGCAATGGCGCCTGCTCCGATCACACTCAACGCATTCGCCACAAAAACGGCAATACAGCGCATAACAATTGTGGCAAGTCGTCTCATTTGAATGCCCCTCGGGCATGATCGGCTACATGCTCATCTAAATTTGCTTCTGTTCGTTGGGTGGATTCACGGACTTCATCAATAGATCTACCCAACCCCCGAGCGATCATGTCAAGTTTCATGGCGACAATACTGTGGTCGCGCTTATTGTCCCTACGGACCTTTTCGATCAACGCCACCGATGTCATAGCAAAGAAGCCAATTAAGGCAACAACGATCTCAGTCATAGTTACGCCCTGTCCCATCCCGGATTATCTTCAGCTACTGGTAGGTATTTACTAAACATCCTGCCTGCCACCAAAGCTAAGACGGTTGCTATTCCTGCTGCAACCAATGAAGTCTGAGCAATGTCGGCCCGTGAGGTGCCGTAGGTCGGCGATTGCGCGATCATTTCGACCCCGAAGGTCGCTACGCCGCAAAGCGCTGCTCGTGTCCAGTTGTTAACACGAAGTCCAAACACTGCAACTACGGTTGCGATAGCTGCTGTCAAACCACCCGACCTGAGAGCGTTAGCCCAATGGTCTCCTGTGATGGCAGACACGTCACCGCCAGTCATGGCAGTCAAACAGCCAAGAAACGTACTGCTTAGGTGCGTTTGTGGCTGTGCCACCTTGATCCGGTCAACCACCCCATTCATAACTATGATTCCAATACAGCCCAAGTTTTAGAACCACACACTCCATCAACGACTAAAGCATGATCATGTTGAAATGCTTTAACTCGCTGTTCAGTTTGAGGTCCGAATGCGCCGTCTGCAGTGATAGAAGTTGCTCCACCACAAACGTTGCATGCATGGCTATTTAAGAGTTCCTGCATGTATTGAGTGGCCTTACCTTTAGAGCCTTTTTTGCAAGTTGTTTTACGAGGTTTTGCAGGGGCAGCAATCATTCCATCTATTGCTCCCTCCGCCAGAGGGATGCTTCCTCCCCATAGAGGGGTTACGGCTGCTGCATAGTGGTCTGCATCGTCAGCGAATTCATTAGAGATTTCGACGTGAACCCAGTCTCCACCGGGTGTGAGGGACATCACTTTGCGGTCATACGCTGTCCATCGTTGCCGGTCACATTTCCAGCCGCGCCCAAATGGCTTAGGCCAGTAGTCATAGACAGCTTCCACGCCCAGTTTTTCAGCGTGTTCTACAAGAAAGTCCATGACTTTGCGAGCCATTTCGTAGTCACCGTTGCCTTTAGTGCCCATGTCACGCCAAGAAATATCAAAAGCTCGACCAGTTCCGTGTACGGAAGGAGACGATTTTCCACGTTTATTGCGGACAACCCAAGAACCGTTATGCCACATGCCGTTATTCGTGGCTTTGTTGATTTCTTTTATCAACTGTTCGGTCCCTTCTCTTCTACTGTTTGCTGTTTTATCAAAACCCGTATATGGGCGGGATTCAACCATTATTACTCCAAAGACAACTACGTCAAAAACCTACGACGCCATACACATTGTACCTGACAGATAATAGAGCTCTTCTTTACTACTTCCCAATTTTGTATAAAGACACTCTTTATTCATCAATCAACCTCTTCGATAGTTAGTCGATACCACCCACTGTTGTTCCCGTTGTATACGGCAGCCTGTACCACATAGTCGCCCACAGCCATGTCCGTGCGGACGATGCGAGCATCCCACTGATCGCTCACGTTGTCGATCACGGCGACACCATCAGAGCAAGCGCCCCCGGTATCGCAGTAGGTGATCGTCGGGGTTTCGTCTACATCCACGGCGTTGCTAGGCGGGGTAGCGCAGGTGCTTCCACAGTCACTTCCCCCATCGTCGTCCGTTTCAATCTGGGCACCAACCGTGACAGCACCAGTGTCCCCGGAATGATCCCCGGTGTCAGAGTCGTTGTCATTGTTCAGGTAGATGTACGGGTCGCCAGCCTCGTTGCTGGACCCGAACTGGGCGCTAGTCAGGTTCGATTCGGCGTCGATACGGACACTGGTTACCTCGTCCAACGAGAACTGAATATGGTCACGGTCGGTGCGGCTAGAGGATTGCACGATGCACCAGTCGCCCATGCCTCTCCATCCACCCTCAGAGCAGCCTTCCTCGGTGTTCACAGCCTCAGCCGTTGTAGTAGACGCTGATGTGTAGGCGTCGCCAGCGGTAACCGTCGTGGTTTGAGGACTCCAGCCGCGCACCGTTGAGCAACTCTGCTGAACACCATCTGAGAACGTGCAGGTCGTCATATCCGATCCGGCGCGAGCCACCACGGTTGTCGTGTCTACATGAGTCGTCGTAACCGTCGTCGCCGTTGTGGTTGCAAGATGCCAGTGACCATCGTTGCTGTTGTGGGTCAAGATTCCGCTCTCAGCGGTTGTGGTGGCGGTCCCCGTCTGAGCAGTAGTGGTGCTCGTAGAGATCGTCTCGGACAAGGCAGCGTTCGTGGTCGTGTAGGTGATGGTCGGGTAGTAGACCGCTATCGGGACCACGACCGGGATGTACGCCTCTTGGACTTCTTCGGGGAGGTATTCCTGAGCGACATCTATTGGAACTATCCCTGCCTCAACTTCAAGAGTGAAACCAGCCCATGTGGTGTAGCCGCCCGGTGGTGCACCCCAATCGTCGTAGTAGGTGGGATCGTTGGCTGCGTCGTAAGCCTCCCAAGTTTCAAAGCCCCCGGGGGCACTGTCGCAAGCTGAGGTGCCCCTACAGCCTTCATAGGGGTCTACCCACTCCGGTTCCTCTGGTTCCGGCTCTGGTTCTGGCTCTGGCTCTGGTTCCGGTTCTGGTTCTATTTCTTCAGAAGGCAGCTCCGTTTCATCCATTTGCTCTTCATCCACTTGCGTTTCTGAAGATGTATCTGGGTCGGATTCTGCGTCTTCGTCACCGGGTTCGAACCATTCGTCCTCCTCTATGGGATCATCTTCAGTATCCCACTCTTCTTCATCGGGAAACTCTTCCCAAAGGGGTTCGTTCTCTTCGTCGTAAGCAACCCAATCTTCCTCTGTCCAATCCCACGACTCGCTAGGCGATGGACCCCAATCTTCCGGCCACTCCTCTAAGCCCATCTCCTCAAGGATGAGGGCTTCTTCGTCTTCAGCAGTCCATTCCTCTACTTCTTCTTCAAATTCTTCGACCTCTTCTTCAGTGAGACCTTCAAGCATTTCAAAGAAAGCCTGTTCTTGCTCTTCGTCATAAGTCACCCAATCCTCTTCGTCCCATGGACCCTCTTCACACTCGTCGCACCATTCAGCATCATCAGGCCAGAACTCTTCTTGCCAATCGTCCCATTCCTCTTCAGTGTTAAGCTCCCACGACTCTTCTTCTGCTATCTGCTCCTCTTCCCACAAAGAGTGCATCTCATCGTCGTAAGCCTGCCAATCACCGTCATCCCACAGCGCTGTTTCACTAGGAGAAGGACCCCAATCTTCTGGCCACTCATCAAGACCCTCTTCTTCAAGAATCATGGCTTCTTCGTCGGCTGCCCACTCTTGGTCGTAGGTGTCCCAGTCGTCCTCAGTCCACTCTGCGGCCTCCGTAGGTGACGGACCCCAGTCTTCGGGCCATTCCTCTACGCCCAGCTCCTCCAGCAGTGATTCTTCCCACGATGTGGGATCTTCCATCTCTTCTTCCCAGACGGAATCCATTTCCTCGTCGTAGACAATCCAATCCTCTTCTTCCCAATCGACAGTTTCAGTGGGAGACGGACCTAAGAGTGTTTCGTTCCACTCCTCCAGCCCCATCTCTTCGAGAATCATTTCTTCTTCTAATTCAGCGTCGTATTCCTGAAATGCAAAATCCTCTTCGTAATATTCTTCTTCGTACTCCTCCCAGAATTCCTCCTCGTCAAGCTCTTCATGCTCCTCGAAGAACACAATGCGCTCTTCTTCAACCTCCGCCATGAATGATTCAACTTCTTCGAATAGTTCTTCTACATCGACAGCCTCACCAAAGAGGTCATCCATCAGCTCCTGCTCATCTTCGAACCATTCGTCTGTGTATTCAACCTCCTCCCACTGTTCGTCCTCCCAATATTCTTCGTCCACGCTAAGGAGGATTTCTACAAAGTCGATCTCATCCTCCTCGAACGACTCAGGAGCCTCCCATTCCTCAACCGATTCAATCTCTTCTACATAAGAAGTACCCAGAACCTCTTCAATGCGATCTTCGGCGACTGCTTGGAAATACTCGGCATCTGAAGCCACCCACGCTTCAACCTCGACCTCCTCCGTGGTGATCTCCCCAGCATCTGCGTCGAACGTAAGTTCGATAACAACGGGAACGACAACCGGTTCTGGTTCCGGTTGTGGAGGCAACGTGGTGACTGGCTCGTCTGGTCGAGCTGGAACAGTGACAGTTGGTTCCTCGAACACCTGTTCGGTAACCCGATAGTCGGTCATATCGACCTCTACCTCAGCCAACACCTCACCCTCATTATCCTGAATAGCAATGTCCAGCGTGTCCCTAACCGGCTCAGGTTCAGGAGTCGGAGCGCCGGGCTGTTCGACTTCGGGTTGAGGTTCGGGTTCCGCAGCGAAGGCCACCTCGATTTGCTGACCAGCCTCCAATTCGATCTCAACTTCAAGGGCATCAACTGCGATAGCGACAGTGGCTTCTTCAATCTCCGCAATTTCAACTGCTTCTTCAGAGAAGCTCAACAATGATTGAACCTCTTCGGGCTCTCCCTCCTCTTCCGGCTGTTCCCACCGCTCAGGCGTTTCTTCTTCTACGATTACAGCTTCAATCTGAACAGATTTCTCTTCGTTTAAAACCAGCAAAGAAAACTTCTGTTCGGTTTCTTCTTCTGTCTGTTCCTCTATTGCCTCTTTAATCCTGTCCTGAGTAGAGCTGGGCTTCTCTGTTTCCGGAGTTGGAATATCAATCTCTTCAACATCTGCGGAGAATGCCTCCACCCCGGGAGGGAGGAATACCAGCACCGGGTCCGCCGTACTCGGTCCTGAAATCAGGTAACGATAAGTAGCTCCTTCAATCTCATTGATAAACACGCCGTCGTAGTAGCCCAGCCTGTTACCAGATTCAGTTTCGATTTTGAGAGCCATTTGCTTGTCGCCGGAAGCGGCAACAGTAAGCATCGTTCCTGATTCTTCCCCATCTTCTTGAGGGCAGAAACTGCATGTGAATGGACCTGACCGAGAACGCATCGGAGTGAGCTCCATGGTTCCTGTCCCACCAGACCATGCTTCCGACTGTTCGGTGGGGTTGGTGGCAGCCAATGCATATATCCACTGACCGTCTTTAGATACGTCAATCCAGCGTTCTTCGTTGGGCCAGTTAGAGTCATAGATATAGATGCGGTAGCCACCGGCCATTTCTTCGACCCGGTAAGGGGTGACGGCGTGGCCCCCCTGTTCGCTGTAAATACCGATTGTGAAGCCGGTGTGTGGGTTTCCCTTTTCTGCTTCTGAGAAGTCATAAAGAAGAACTTGTGCGAGCTCTGTTGGGGATTTCTCCAGATAGGAAGAAGCTTCCTGCTGCACCTCCATAGCAAACTGCGTCACATACCAGTACGCGATCTCGGAGAGGAGTGCTGGGTCTTGCTTAATCAGTTCCGCGACAGTTTGAGTATTCTGAAATGTTGCAAGAGTCTCTATGTCACCTGCAAGACGTAAACTCAGAACAGCCAAGCCTTCACATAGCCCACCACGCATTGACTTGTTGGCCTGTGACATCAACTGCAGAATCACCGGGTACGGCGTACATTTACCGTCAGTTACATCTGAACAGACCTGACTGTCACCATATAGGCGACGTGTCATATTGACCGTTAAGTCTGCTGGGGCTTCCCCACCACTGAAGTTCTGAAACGAAAAGGTGTCATCGTTGGTTGTGTAGTTTGGGATGGCATGGTCGGCGAGGGGCGCTTTTTCTAATACCTCTGGAGCAACGGTCGACGTAGTTGAGATGACCCCATCGGTAGTTGTCGTGACGATTTTAGTAGTCGTTGGGGGGAACAGAGTGTCTGTTGGAGCAGTCGGTTCCGAACTAGAGCAGCCGGAAAGGACCAGAACGCCAGCCAAGAAGGCAGAGAGAAGCCGTTTCATGGCTTACCCTCGTTTACGTTTACTCTGGTACCAGATCAGAAAGCCGATAAAGATAACGATGCAGGCAGCAGCAATAATGACAGTGGCCGACCCCCCGGGGGCTCCACTCATATCAATGGAAAAGTTTTTGGCTCCGCCGCCGAGCAGGTCGTTCTCAGCCTTTAGTTCTGCTACGGCTTCTTCTAATTGGGCGACTTGATAGGACAGAGCTGCTTCCTCGTTGGAGTTTTGCCAAAGGAACCCAAAGGCGCCAGAAATGGCGGCTGGAAGTCCAAGGACCCAAGCAATGTTGTCCTTGCACTTTGTGAGTAGCTTTGTGGCCTTTTTCGCCTGACTCAGAGAAGCCTTTTTCTCGGGCTTCGCAGGGGTAGAGGCGGTTTCGGCCAGTGTTTCTTCAATAACAGCGGCGCTGCGCTTTAAATACTTTTGGAGGTCCCCATCCATCCTTGCCCCCTATAACTAACAAGCCTAGGAGGCCATTTTACACTACAGAACTAGACGACTCTGTTGGGTCCTTCGAGTTTTCCGACAATATTGATGAAATTTTCAGATAATTTCTTTAGATTCTCATACGGTTTCTTATCCGCCTCAGGGAAATCGTCTATTAGGGAAACTCCTTCAACATCGGTTTGCCATAAAACATCAGGTTGTGTGAAATCCATAGCATCAGCATCTAACCCCATACCGAAAGCCAGTTCAAACATGGTCGTTTCAACGTCTTTTCTAGCTCGCAGAAGAATCTGACGACGTTCCGCTGTTGTCATTGAATGTGGAATAGCCATAATGCATCACCAACTAGATTTTATCATTAGACAGCAGCATCAATATGGGTATATGTAGCGCTTGTCAAGGTTATGTTGCTTGTTATTGTCGAAGAAGCCGTGTCTGTGATTAGAACGATGCCACCGAAACGACCCAGACCGCCTGTTGTTCCGGTCCCACCAGCACCGCCAGCACCGCCAGCGCCTCCCGGATCTTGGTTTCCTGCAGAGTGGTGAGCCCCATGGGACGGATTGGTGTTTCCACCGGTTACCGGGTTGACATTTCCACCCGGATTTACATTGCCACCCGTCGGCGGATTGACATTTCCACCTTCGACTGGGTTGACATTTCCACCGTGAGTCGGGTTGACATTTCCGCCGGGATTGGTGTTTCCACCTTCGACTGGGTTGACATTTCCACCGACCGGGGAATGGGTGGGTGGGCCGGGTCCGTAAGCCGTGTATGGATTTCCGGGAGAGTGGTACCCATTTGTTGGGTGATGGAAGCTCGGGTTGTGCGCTCCGTGTGAAACCGGGTTTCCCGGAGATTCCTTATGGTGAGACGGATTGACGTTTCCGCCCGTTACTGGGTTGACATTTCCACCCGGGTTGACAGTGCCGCCTTCGACCGGATTGACATTTCCACCGGTTACCGGGTTGACATTTCCACCGGTTACTGGATTGACGTTTCCGCCGGGATTAACGTTTCCGCCCGTTACTGGGTTGGTATTTCCACCCCCGGCAGGAGTGTGCGAACCGGGATTAATCGCTCCCGCATTTCCCGGGTTTCCAGCAGCCCCAGTAGCTCCAGTAGACCCAGCAGACCCAGCTACTCCGGCACTAACAATCGTTCCAGAACCGCTAATCGTTTTGGCTGCCACTACAACCAAACCTCCGCCAGCGCCTCCAGCGCCACCAGAACCTGTGCCTCCCGTACTTCCGGGGTTTCCCGGATTACCCAACGGTGGAGTTCCCGGCGCAGCACCACCTGCGCCTCCCGGACTTCCCCCAGTATCAGAACCGGTATCACCATCGCTGCCAGCTTCAAAACGTTTAAAACCGTCGGTGGGGTCCCAGTTCCAACCCTGAATAGCTTGCTCTAAGTCCTTCAATATCGACGCAGGAACTTGAGTTGCACCACCTGCGGTAGAATCTCCCAAAACGTAGGTTTTAGGGATGCTTCCATCGTCAACACGACCAGTAACCGTTCCGAGCCCAACTGTATGTTGCACAGCAGAAGGCATACCCAAGGTTCCCGTTATGTCTAAGTCTCCAGTACAAAAAACACGGAATCCATTAGTAAATAGAATTGCACCACTTTGTATAGTGCAGGTCGTGTAGTACATGTCACGAGTCATTACGACGGTTCCAGTAATAGACGCGGCACCGTCAACGCCCGTTCCATAAATAATGTCGTTGCCGAGACGTTGAACAACGGGTCTGTTATGTCGAATGATAGGCATTAGTCAACCTCAATGTAGATGGTTGTCCCATCAGTGTGGTTACCTGAACCGCTTCCTTTCGCCGCCGACAATGTCAAGTGTGTTTGGGCGTTGAACGTAGCTTCGTCATTTGACGAAAAGAAGATAATGGCACCTCCGCCCGCTTGGGCGCCCCCAGTTGCAGAAATCGTGCAAGCTCCTGCTGTGGAGATGTATCGTGCTGCAACAATTACTACCCCTCCGCCAACCCCTTGACCAGTTGGACCACCTGCTCCACCCTGCAAATGAGTGGGAGTGGTTGCTGAAGCAGTAACCGCGTAACCACGAACAGCCTGAGCTGGATATCGCCAGTATGCGGTTCCGCCTTGTGCTGCCGTGGGGGCGGTAGCAGTGCCCCCATCAGCGGAACTATCTGTGTTTCCGTTGCCACCGAGGCTGCATGTCGTATTAACTGTGACTGCCGCTCCAGCTTTTAGGGTACCCACAGCGGTTGAACCACCGGGAAGGCCGATAACCGACGAAGCTCCCATAGTTAAAACGTTTTTTACAAATAACCGATACCCACCAGTATTTAGTGTGATACCACCATTAACAGTCAAGTTGTAGTAGTACATGTCACTGGACATGGTGGCATTAGTAGCTATCGTTGCATCTAAATCTGCGCCTGAGCCATAAACGTCATCCGGGGAATCTAGGAAGCTTGCCAATTTTCCCGGCGAGTTGACCTTAACCCTGCCCCATGTCATTAGGTGATCTCAATTCCGCTCACCGTCGCATTAACGCTAGAAGCGTTGCCACATAACATATGCAACTCGTCTCCGGTGTTCATAACCATTGACATGTTGAGAAGCGTTGTTTCTTTTTCTGTAAGGGATAAGTCTTTGAATATCTGATGTGTGTCAGCAATGGTGACACCGTTTGGCTTCAGTGTGAGGGTTACCGTCTGTGCTGAAGCTGTGATATTTGTCAGGACTATTTGTTTTACAATTGTTGATGTGCCGCCCCCTACTGTGTATTGGACGCCACCGTATGTACCCGTGTTGATTACAACTGCGGGTCCAGACAACCTTGTTTGTGTCAGTGCCATAGATTGGGTCCTTCCCGGAAAGCTGCACTCTTCTACATATTACCAGTCATACCCTACAACGTATTGCCCTTTGGGGGGTTTAACTCGCCGAAGATCCAATCGGATAGGCGTTTTTTGAAAGACTTCTGTTTTCCAGCCACAGGACACACTTCTGGAATCGGCGCATCCTTTTGTTCTCGACGGTAGGCACCACTTCTATCCGCAGGTATGCCGATAGGTGATTGCATGCCGAGATTTATTAACCATTCAGCTATTTTCGGCTGACCATACATAATATTTTGGTGATTTCGTGGAAATGTAATCATTTGGGCAATAGGCCAGCCCATAGGGATCACGAATTCTTTGTCAGTGAAGATATTAATAACCCAATTCATAGTGTGGTAATAATCGGTATTGACAATCCCCGGCATGAGTGACCATTCCCGTGGTTCCTCCATCCAGCACGGTAATAGCAGTGTTGACCAGCCGGGAGCTGTTTTAATTGTCCACGGATTGACTACTTTGATGTGGTTACTCTCAGGCAGTCCACGTCCTTCGTTGAATGGACAGCCCGCTCCGCTGGATTCATAAGTAAAAATATCTACAGCGAGACCGTGATTTCTCTCGTCTCCAGCTATGTCCCAGCGAGCTTCCCATTTCTGTGCGTCTGCCGACGGTCGGAATCTAAGAGGGGCAGGTAATCTCCATGTGCCCCCCAAGGAAATGTAATCAGATGTTCCCTGACAGGCTTTAAATCCGCCTCCTGCGTTTCTTCTCCAAGAAGGCCAAACCTTAGAGTTATCCAAGGGGGTTATTTTGGGGTCATAAAATCTGTCGTGTTGTGGACTCAAAAGGATGTGACCCGGAGGTATCTCGATATCAGAAGCTAACAAATAGTCGTCGCCGAGAAGATCTTCTCCACGGATTTTGAAGTCCATACGAATACTTTAGTCTAATTAGGCAGTTTTGACCGCCACAGAAACTCCAAGACCTGAAGCCATGTGGTACAGATTTGCATCTGCTCTATCTGTGAGATTCGAATACAAATTGACGTAGTCGTGAGCACTGTCGAACTCGAACCACCTACCATGATCGTTTGTACTGGTTAGGATTATTGATCCCCCTACCGGGAGCTGATCAAAGATGTTCGTTACGATTTCAAAATTATGGTTTACCTGCGGCATGTGAATCGATGCCATATCGAAAGTCTTAGGAAAACTATTTAATTCGATCGCGCCCATCGTAATGGTTTCGTATTCCAATCCAGACACGTCCATATGGCGTTCCATGTAATCCAAGTGCAGATTGTTAACCAAGGTTATGTTGCCTACGCCCAACTTGAGCGGACAATAGGGAATTCCGATCACAAGCAGTTCAGACGGAGCACTTAAACGAATCAGCATTTCCTGCATGCTCCGCATGTGTGCGTTGACCGCGTTAAAGCTCGGGGAGTTGGAAGCAACTCGCTCGTAGACGCACAGCTCGTCGTTGTAACCAACGGTCTCCGTGCTTCGATCCATCCCGTGTCCGGTTTCTTCGTTAACTATTGCCGTAGCAGAAGCAATTTGTGCGTCAGAATCTAAGTTCGACGTATGGTCAGCTGAGGTGTATTTTTCTGCGACCTTTATCATGTCGATTGCATTCAGCGCCATTATCCGTTCCTAGCTGTCAGAAGGTCACGCTGGTATATGAATTTACGAGCGTTATCAAATTTTCGTTGTCTGGATCTATAAATGGTCCTTTGCGCCACTGTCCATCCTTCAGGAACATGGGGATCGCCGATACCGGCGTGAGCGGTGGCGATCAACTCTTTGAGGTCAGCATAAGTGATCGACCCAGCAGAGGTTTCGTCACCCCCAACGGAGGCGATTATGACCCCAAGCGAATTACAGATAGATGTGTAATTGGCGTCTGCATCGTAAGCCATTGCTTATTCCTCCTCCGGTGGATTTAAAAGGGGATCATCTATTGTCATAACAGGAGAATCGTACATTGTGCATAACACGATAGAGTCGTCTGGTTGAACATCACGATCTAACGATGAATCCCACTTTTCGGGTTTCACATCAGGCATAATAGGTTCTCCAGCGCAGTCCTACTTTCATTGTATCAGTTGTCTTTCTCGACAATTTGGTCTTCAGTCTCCACACTTTCTACATCTACTTTGAGTGGAGTAGCCATAGGTGCCAGAGATCGACCATGACTCTGTGTGTCTCCCTGAATGTTTTCACATGTAATAAAGCTGTTGAGAATAAATTTGTCGGAAGATAACGGAGTTAGTCCGAGATGTGGATGCGTCCAAGCTGTAGGAAATACGGCCACACGGCCAGCAACAGCTGAAACGATTTGTCTCTGTTCTGGAAACTTTGTGCCACCACCGGATTCCACAGTATTGAGATATATGATAATTCCAAGAACACGGGGTAAATCGTCCCCTGAAGCGTACCTTTCCCATGGAGTTGCATCACAATGCTGTCTATACCATCCTCCGGCTTGGTGATAATGCTGCAGACGGAAACCAGTGTCACACAGACCCGGAGCAGTCCATAGTTCCCTGTATTGCTCCCTGTACTTAGCAATCGCCGTATACATCGCCCGTTGAGCTTGAACTCGCATGGACCCAAATACAGATACCGAATCAAGATCTCTGTCCTGTAACCACGCCGGATCGATAGAGGCGTCCATGCTTTTTTTCATATCTGGACGAACACCACCCCAAGTGGGGCCGGGTTCAAACATCACCTCATAATGTTGTTTACAAGCATCTAAAAATTCTTGACATAACGACTCTTCAATACTCCCATCAAGAGTAAGTAGGAAATTTCTAGTACCACCGGGAAAATCAAAAGAAAGAGTCACTTCACTGCTCCAATCTGGGAATGAGTTGTCCACCGAAATCATCAAAATGCCAGTCGGCACGCTTGTCTGAGTATATTTTGTGGGCGCGATCAAGGACCACCCTATGCGCCACTTCAAGAGGATTTTCACTAGAGCTTTTGACCTCTTCCAGCATGCTTCTTGCTGGTTGGGTAGATCCGTATGCTTCGACCCCAACCCTAGCCCCCTCCTTGCTGATCAGACCCTGACCTTGAGCTACATGCCAAAAGTGGGGTATCTGGAAAAGCTCGTAGCCAGTCATGGGTAAGTCGTGAGCCTCAGGGCCTCTGTGGCTAAACATTTCTATTAAGAAATTGAGTAGCTCGGGCCTTGGCGAATGCTGTTGGTCAATCCACATTGGTGAATCCTGACGATCTGAAACATAATGCATAGCCACCATCGTTAGAAGATTATCAAACATCGAATCAAAAACCTTGCTGTACCCCTGTTGTGGGGCTGTCGAGTTCGACCTGTAGGTGGGCAAGTATGAACAAATCAATCTAGATTGCTCGATAGTCGCAGCTATTGAAGTTGCTTCTAGTGGTTCAATAAAGTTGGACGCCAACCCTACCGCAACACAGTTGAATTGCCATGAATTTTCTACTTTAAATGGCTTGTACTTGATGATTCGAGCGTCGGTTACTGGCTCATTTATATACTCTTCAACTTCTTTAGCCGCTCGTTCTTCATCCGTATAGCGAGAAGAGAATACATACCCATGACCCCTTCGTTCATAGGTGGGAATCTCCCAATGCCACCCAGCAGATAAGGCTTTAGCCTCAGTAAAAGGTTTGATCGTATGGTTTTCTTGCGTTTGAAACACCAAAACAGAGTCACAAGGGAGATATTCTTCATAAGAACTTTGCCAAATCTCACCCAACTCTTTCAGTATTACTTGGTTAAAACCGCTGGCATCAATAACGAAATCTGTTTCGATGTTTCCTGTAGAAGTAATAACGCTAGTAATGTCACCCGAGGAAGGGTCTCTTTCAATCCCGCTGACCATAGCGTCAACGAACTTGATACCCATGGTTTCTGCGTGACCAATTAAATATGTATTTAATTTGGCACTGTCAAAATGAAATTGATTAGTTTGATGCCACGGGTTAGGAGTGTCTGGGACTAGATTGTTTATTAATCCTGCATGGGTAAGTGAAGGGGTCAGCTGCCTGTCGGAAGAATGAATGTAATTATAAAGACCATTAAATGTACCTGTGTTGGTATATAAAATACGACCAGAAATACTATGAAAATAGTCTGGCGTATGGTTGGTCCAATCTAAAAATCTAATTCCATATTTGAAGGTAGCCATAGAGTCTCTAATTAAATGAGGTCTATCTATCCCAACACGATCCTCATATGCCGCCCATTGTTCCGTGCTGCCTTCGCCCACACCAATAGGCTCGATCTCTTTCGAAGAAACTACCGTGACCTCGAAGTCCGCGAAAGTCGCCTTTATGGTTGTTGCCGCAATCAGCCCTGCTTGACCAGAGCCCACTATAAGAATGTGTTTCATTTATACAGGCCACATGTATTTGAAGTATAGAAACGCTTCATCATTTACTGATCTAGCTCTTAAATCAAATGGAAACAGACACGGCAAAATAAGCACATCTCCAGCAAACATGTCATATTCAATATCGTGTGCTTCTAAACGAATCGTAACATCGGAAAGAGCAAACATCGCTGCCGTCGTATAAGAATTGGTAGGTGGATCGAGGGTCCCAGAAAATTGGTTGCCATTTTTCTCTATCCATATGAACTGAGGGCCACTATCTCTTAAGTAAAAAGTTTCGTGATACAGAGAGTAACTATTCAAGCAGTTTTCTACTATTTCGTTCATTTCATAGAAAGCTTCTTTCATTTCCAGTAAACGGTCAGCAACCGCAGTCAACACCGGACTCAAAGGGGTGTAGTGACTATTGCAATGCTCCAAATCGTTGCTGAATCCCCCAAAAGATGGGAGATACGACCATGTTCGTGCAGTCTCTTCTTTGTAGCCTTCTATAACGGCTTTAGCATCATGGCCGCAGTGAAATATTTCTACAGTAGGAATGATTGTTGTGACATCTTTTATCGTCATGTAAAAAATGCCGCCATACTGTATTTGACTTCTCCGCTGTATCGTCCAGCTGGTTCAGAAGCATGAGCATAAGCATATGAAGAAGGAAAGAGAACGATGTTTCCTTCAATGCAATCAGTTGCGACATTTTGGAATGGGAAAAAAGTTCTACCACCATCCTTAACGGTATTTAAATAACAAACAACCGACAACAGTCTGGGGTCATCAGTACCATGATCGGCGTGAACCTTATATTGTCCGCCATGCCCGTATTTATTGATAACCCAACCCGAATGATCTTGAAGTTTTAAATTATTCTTGATTCGATAATCCCAAACAGCCCGCTCAACATGGTATAAAACCGGGTACGCAGCCTTCTGTAGCTCCGTATAGGTTTCAATCTCAGCTTCGGGATCGAACACACTCAAATGGTCCGTCAATACTTGAGAACGAGAGTCCCTATACAGGCCGATTCGTTGATTGTCTCCACGACCAACCTTTGCGGCGTTCCAACGGGTTATGTCTCCGTCTTTTTCAATAGCATCAACTAACGCTTGACCGTCAAACGGATAATGGTAAACGTAGAGAAACGGAGCGATTTCGAGATGAGGAAATGGATCATCCTCCAATGAGGTGCGAGCAAGGTGGGGATTTGGTATCCCCTTTGGAAATTTCACCACGGATTCACCGTGATTTTCTCAGACGCTATATCTCCGTCTTTGTCATAAACTCTGACCTCATATTCTCCCGGACTGGGAAAACGAATCCTCCAACCCTTGTAATGAGGATCGCCCGACATTAGTGCTCCGACCTCCGTGGTTCCCTGAGGTCCGTCATAAGCCAGACATACATTGCCTACAAGCGTGAATTCGTCTACATAGTTACACGCAAGGGTTTGGTAAGGTCTAAGGAATGAGTCAGAGATCTTAAAATGCTGTTCAATTGGGATATTTAATATCTGAACTTTATCCCTGTCGAAGTCAAGCGCTTCCGTTGCTTGACTCTCTCCAGTTTGAACATGAATACCCCACGGTAGAGCCAACTCCATAGCTTCCTCGACCAGATCGTCGGAGGGGCAATAGCAGATCCGTTCCATTGTTTATTCCTCTACGGAATCGTCAGTTACGAGCTCCACGTCTTCAATGGCTGCCGCTGGTGGACCGTCAGGAGCCGCTGCCACCTGTTGCTGTTGCATTTGCTTAATAGCTGTACGGAGTACCGCATTATCTATAGATAATCGCTTTACTTGGTCAGCCAAATCGTCAATGACACCTTGTGGAGAAACCGCATCGTTTTGCATGCCTAGACCTTACCATGAACGTGAGGTCTTCCCCGTCGGGAGTTAGGTTTAAAAAGCGGGTTGGGGATGACTCGATTTGTTCTGGAGTAAAGGTGTACCCGCCTCTATTCACATAGTTGCCATCATCGTTAATTGTGTAATCGCTTGGCTCACATTCCCTGCGCAACGACATCCAATTATCTAAAACATCTGGATCTACGTTAAAAACGTCCGGGAACTCGACAATCCCTCCGTGATGAACTACCTGCATATTCTTTCTCCCCAGCCTTCGGGCATATAGTTAGCTTTAGCGGACTCTTCTTTAAATTCTCTAGCTTGCACTCCCGAAGGTAAGACAATCGGGACAATAGAAGCTAACGGATCGTTGAGGAACAGGTCTGAGACAGACTCTGCATCATCGCCACTTAGCCACATGAAGCGTCTCAAATCGCCCATCTCGTGTGACAAGGGGTACCCGTAGATACCACACTCAACGTAGCTGTTGAGCAAGGTGGCGTTTTCTCGAAAGTCCTCCCAGTTGCTCGGGTGAACCCAATTGCAGTCAACATAAATACCTGAAAAATCAACTTCTATGGCTGCGTCCATCGTTGGGTATGACTCAGCTCTAGGATAAATGCCTTCTTCTGTGACCATTGTTTGCTTTTCTTGGTCCCACACGGCACTTTCTCCGATGATGACGCCGCCAAACTGGGAGACAGAAAACACAACATCTGCTTCTTCGAATACTCGATCTGGGGTTTCAACCTCTCTTGTCCCCACTATGCGAGCTCGTTCTTGGGTTAATTCAGAACGATCCTTTGTGGCCGACAACACATCATGACCGGCTCGAAGTAACGAATCGGCAATGGTGACTCCCATGGACCCTGTGTGGAGTATTCCTATTGTTGCCATAGGTCGCCACTCAGCACGCCTTGGCGTGTTTCTCGTTGTATTGCGATGCCCGTGGGCTCATAGGGATATAGGTTACCAGCTATAGATACACGGTCTCTGTCAGGAAATTGCCTTGTTGTCATGTGTTGGTAATAGGCCCCAAAGATGACTAATAGGCCCGGGCGGAGTGGGATGCTTTCAAGAACTTCAAGACGATTGCAGTACATGATGTGAATCACCATGTCAGCATCATCTTCTTGACAGAGGGGGTAATAGCAGAAGGAGAAGTGTTCCTCTGGATTCAGCCAAGTATTCGACCAGTGGGAATGGGCCATAACGGACTGTCCGGGTCCTGTGTACACACCCCAGATGGCGTCTATGTAATACGGTCGACCCAATAGCTCGCAGGCAGCGCTTGTGATTTGCTGCCGCAAGTCCATAGTGATATTTCCGATTGGTAGATCAAGGTCCTCATGTGGCACATGCTTTTCAACAACAAGGTTATGGATAGCTTTAGCATCACGGCTATCCAACTCGCATGTCCAATAACCAATATCAACAATTGAATGTCGTTGAACATTCCGTATCGGCGGAGGTGGTTCTCTATCTTGCATCGGGGAGTTTGTAACCTTCTGGCATATAAATATTTGTTGTTATGTCTGCCGCTTCTGGGTGTTCAAGCGGGTCTATAACAGGCTCGTTAAACGCGCCATTTGGCGTTCCGTGGCAATACCACCCTACATGCGAATACCTTGACCCTCCGGAAACCTCAGAAACAGAATGTGCCGCCATGTAATTTGCAGGGAATAAAACAATGTCGCCCTTGCTTGGCTTGTATTCAATACCCAGATATTCCCATGACACCAGCCCCCCTGTGAAGTTGGTTCCGTCTAGCTCTGCTTCGGTCTCAACATGGTCGTTAAGGCATGCCAGTTGCCCCTAATGAAATCTTCCGAAGATTCGAAGACGTTCAACGGGTGTTGTTCTACCATCCACGAATGATCAATATTTAGGATATTTCCTTGCGACGGTGGGCGCGACCTGATTGATGCCAACCCTGTTGTTCCCAGAGTCAACCTTCAAGACATCAGGAGCGAGAGAGACGCCATAGGCGATCCACTTCTCACTATCCCACTGCCACTGCTTGCCGCTTACAGTGTGGATGTCACCCGTTTGACGGGCTGTTTGGAAAGTCAATAGCCATTATTCGATCTCCTCTTTACGATACTGCATCAACTTGGCGTAGTAGGCCATACGATTAGCGATACACGGTCTGCCGTAGACGGTAAATCTCGTAGGGACTGTCGATAGGTTGTCCATTCCGTTTTCTCTTCATCAGATAACGGTGCGTCTTCCAACTGCGTCCAATCGGAACCTGCCAAAAGCCCGTTCCGTTCTGGACGAATGAAATGATCAAAGTCAAGGTCTGCGGACTCGGCAAACGCCGCCATCTGGGCGATCTCCTCTTCCGTCATGGGCATCGTGACCCCGTCAACCATCTTCATTGGTACGTCTGCCATGATTCTCCTATGAGTCAGCGGTGTAGCCGTAGATGTCTAGTTTACTACCAGCGACAAAGTTGTTAGAAGCGCCGCATTTGACTTCTATCCCCGTTATCGACCCTGTTCCGGTATGTGCCGCGTACTGTTTGGCATAGGCCGTGTGACCGCTGGTTGTACTGCTGTTTGCCGCGTAGCCCGTTGCCTCCCATACATGACGGTAAGTGGCATCGTTTGCTTTTGGGATGCGAATATCTACATTCCCGAAAAAGTTTGCTGTGGCTAATGCCCCTGTAATCGGCATCCATCCGCCGCACTGTGCTGCGCCTGTCGTGGTTGACCAACTCCGGGTAGTGGATGTGCTGTATACCGCGGCACTGTGGTACCCGGAAGTAACTTTGGTAGCGGGATCTCCCGTGTAAACATAGAAATACAGATTATCGTAGTATGCACTAACATCAGATCTCGCATACAGCCGTATCCACAATTGTGAGTAGTTGGGGAAAACCTCCGGGTTGGTACGGATGATTGAAGTTGTGGTAGTCCCCGACACTGTATCTCTGGCGATGAGTTTCCATCCTCGGCTTTTCATCACTCCCACCCATAAATAACAAATTGGGTATCTTTATTCCAATAGGCATAAGTGTTGAACGTGTACGGATAGAAGGATATGCTCGTTATGTTTCCAAAGGATGCTCCCTTGAACCAACCGGCGGAAGTACTGCTGGGGGCGGCGTAGCCGCCATAGTAATCTGATTGGCTTGCAGTGCCCTTTACGAACCACTGTTTAGATGTGCCGTTTTCACTTGTGTTGCAGAATTCTATTACGGTGCTGGTTCGGTCCTTGCCGTCAGAAGAGTTATACCATGCCGAAGGAAGAATATAAAGATTCTGGCTGCTGTGCATTGACATATAGGCATCCTGCGTAGAAGCAGTACCCCATGAACTGTTTTGCGTTCCCCCGTGACCGTTGCTAGTGGAGTCAGTATTGACAATCATTACAATGTTCGCATAATAGCTTCCGGTAGAAGTAGAAGCACCAGTGCCAGCGTTATCTACACCACCAGTTATATGAATTGATATATGTCTATGATTTACAAATGTCTCTGGGTTGCTTACTCCGATACCGATCCCTCGGGTTGTGTGATTGGAAATATTGTACCAATAAGAAGAATAGGGGTTTGGTTTTTCCTGTGCGGCGACAGCATGTGTGCTGGAGATTCCAACCATGTCACCAGCCTCCCGTCAAATCAAAGTACGACCCAGCCGTAAAATTATAACCACTAAAACTTATTGTGAATTCGGTAAGTGCAGAAGTGTCTCTAACCATTACAGAACCTAGACTGTGCCAAACGTAATACGAGGTGGCTGCAGTTGTAGACGAAAATCCGGCTTCATGTGACGCCCGCTTGTATGCGTTCGTATTGTTAATATCTCCAATGTTCAAATGTACGAATGCAAATTCGTTCGCCCAAGACCCCACATTTCCCGGTATGTAAGCCAAGTACGCACCCAGTGGGGCCGTGCGGGCTTCGCTATAATACCCGTACTTTGAATCACTCGTAGCACCTCTGCGGATATGCCACACTTCGTCGTGATTTGTTGTAGATCCATTCAATTGCAAGTATGAAGGAACGGCAGTACTTGTAGAGGTTTGGGCGTATTTTCCCACGAGGATCAAATTCTTGAAATTTGACCAAGCCTCGTCTGAACCCGCAGAAGTGAACGTAACGCTGCTCACCCCGGAAGGAGACTGGGACTGTAGGTGCCTATAGCCCTCCGTGCTAGTTTGGCGGGTCACGGGCTAAGCCTGAAGGTTGCCCATAAGCAACCAAGTATCAGTGGCAGTTTTGATAAGGGAGGCGAGACAGTACTGATCCGAAAGAGATTTCATGCTGTCGCCAGAATTGATTGTCACGCCTGAACCCTCCGCAAGGGTCAATCTTCCGGTACCCACCTGAGTAACCAATATTTGTGTGCCCACCGTATAGGCAACAGACGAATTCGGAGGAACCGTCAACGTCTGGGCTGACGCATTGGACGAGGTAACCAACTTCCCCGCATCACCCAGCACGAACGTGTAGGTCGTACCCGTCTGGGCGTTGATCTGGAGAGGGGCAACCAGACCGCCCGAAACTGTCAGATCACCAGTGATTGTCACTGTGCCATCTGCGGCAATGGTCATCCTCTCCGTGCCAGCGGTATCGAAGCGAATGATGTTTTCGTTGGCTGATTCCTCAACCTGAATCTTCGTATCGCCATCAGCGTCAGAAATGGAGTCGCTGCTAAGAGCGCCTAACTCTGTCTGAACGTAGGCCGTAGTGGCAATCTGGGTAGTGTTTGTATCTGCCGCAGCAGTTGGAGCAGCAGGGACACCAGTCAAAGTCGGAGAAGCCAACGGAGCGTAAGTGCTTGCTGCCGTACTAGTTGTTAGATAATCACCAATCTCCGTCATTACAAAGGCCGTGGTGGCAATCTGGGTTGTATTCGTATCAGCAGCAGCAGTAGGAGCAGCAGGAGTACCAGTTAAAGTTGGTGAAGCAATCGGAGCATAAGTACTGCTTGCTGTGCTGGTTGTTAAATAGTCGCCAATCTCTGTCATCACAAATGCCGTAGTCGCTATTTGTGTGGTATTCGTATCTGCTGCCGCAGTAGGAGCAACCGGTGTACCAGTGAAAGTTGGAGAAGCCAAAAAGGCGACAGTGCCAGTTGCATCTTGGAACGTAATCGTCCGATCCGCCGTGGGATCAGTGATGGCAAAAGTTGTCTCATAATCGTCGGCAGTAGCACCTTCAAAGACAAGTGGGCTGGCACCAGCGATTGTTCCGCTAAACGTGGCAATGCCTGAAACTGTCAGATCGGTGGCTGCCAGAGAGGCAATCGTTCCAACACTCGTCAACGACGAGGCAACAACATTTGAACCAAGAGTCGTAGCGTTTAGAACAGAAACACCTGCAACATGAAAGGCTTTACCGGAAGCAAGATCGACATGCTCTGAGGAAGTCCACGCATCGGTGGAGTTGACCCAGTTCCAAGTCTTATCGGTAGCGCCCTTCAGGGTTAAACCACCGCCGTCAGCAGTGATGTCGGTAGGTGTGTCAACTGAACCAATTTCGATGTTCTTATCGTCAACGGTGATCGTTGTAGAACTAATCGTTGTTTCTGTTCCATTGACTGTCAGATCACCAGTGATTGTCACTGTGCCATCTGCGGCAATGGTCATCCTCTCCGTGCCAGCGGTATCGAAGCGAATGATGTTTTCGTTGGCTGATTCCTCAACCTGAATCTTCGTATCGCCAT